>Ga0315548_1000190_pt1 | contig 56562 bp, 53 predicted proteins | sample SalMarSW160110MG_2_FD_202540 | JGI IMG/M metagenome (GOLD analysis project Ga0315548, IMG submission 202540) | Salt marsh sediment microbial communities from the Plum Island Ecosystem LTER, Massachusetts, United States - Salt Marsh Sediment SW1601-110 ... | reverse complement strand
GCGACGCCGAAGACATAAGAGAACTGGCTCAAGAGCTGGCAACAAGGAAGGGAGTGAAACAGCTCAGGTCAATCATAATTACCCCATAAGACGAGTGCACACAAGTTTTTTGTTAACCAGTTTATTTTCTATACGCAACTCTTTAGTTATGAAGCAAAGAACAATATTACCTGCACAAGCCCTCTAAAATTAAAAAGCAAGGTAGAAAACAAAATGGCTGCCAAGAACGTCCAGATAACAGTTCTGATTGAAGACTCTAAAAGCCCAGCTAAGCCTCACCTCAAAAGCAAACATGGTCTCTCGTTCTTCATAAAAGCAAAAATTGGCGACGACGAAGTGACGGTGTTGATGGATACGGGGGCATCACCAGAAGCGCTTCTGCACAATGTGGATGCGATGGGCGTAAATTTGGAAGATGTCGACGTGATTGCTCTTAGTCACGGTCACTACGACCACACAGGCGGCTTGCTGGAAGCTCTGAAACGGATGAAAAAACGTGTTCCAGTTATTGCACATCCAACGGTTTTCGATCCGAAACTCTCACTAATGCCACATCTAAGGTTAATTGGGGCACCATTCATAGTCTCTGATGTTGAATCTGTCGGTGGCGTACCTGTTTTTGCTTCTGATCCCGTGAAGATAGCTGACGGAGTTACCACAACTGGAGAAGTTCCCAGAATTACAGCCTTTGAGAGTGTTAGAGACTTCTGGAACGTACATAACAGAAAGTTCGTAGAAGACAAGATGCTTGACGATCAATCCCTAGTCATAGATGTTGAAGGTAAGGGTTTGGTTGTTGTAGCGGGATGTGCGCATGCAGGGATAATCAACACTATCAAGTATGCCCAGAAAATAACAGGAAACAGTAGGGTCTACGCGGTTCTGGGGGGCTTCCACCTAGGGAATGTAGAGAACGAGAGAATTCAGGCGACAGTAGACGAACTGGAGAAATTTGACCTAAAATTTGTTGGACCGTGCCACTGCACAGGCAAAAAAGCGGCAGAAAGGTTTGCGGAAAGTTTCGGAGACCGCTGCCAGCCTCTTCACACCGGAGACATTATCGAATTTTAGGCATGTGAAAATTTGGAGGCTATTTATCGCCAGTCTCGTTAGATGACTGTTTTTCTCTTTCTTGGATGTACGTCTTGATTTTTTCCACTATTTCCATGAAGGCTTTTGAGGCAGGTGAATCAGGATATTCCATGATGAATGGGCGCCCCAGGTCTGAGGCTTCGCAGATTCTGGGATCAAGAGGTATGCTTCCCAAAAATGGGACAGAATATTCTTGAGCCACTTTTTTGCCTCCTCCAGTCTTGAAGATGTGAGTTTCGGTGCCGCACTCGGGACAGACGAAGCCGCTCATGTTTTCAACTACCCCGATCACCGGAACCTTCAGTTGCCTAGAGAATGTAATGGCTTTTCCCACCACATTCTGGGACACCTCCGAGGGAATAGTCACTATAACAACGCCATCCATCTCTGGAAGAAGCTTCAGCACACTCAATGGTTCATCTCCGGTTCCAGGAGGCAAATCTATAAGCAGAAAATCAAGTTCACCCCAAGCTATCTCAGACAAGAACTGTTCGATTGCCCTCATCTTTAAGGGTCCCCGCCATATAACCGGAACTTCCTTGCCTGCAAGCACAAACGCCATGGAAACAACCTTCACTCCAAGAGGACCCCTGGCTGGAAAAGCTCCTATCGGTCCCACCTTAAGTTTTTCGTCTTCCATGCCAAGCATCTTCGGAACGCAGGGACCATGAATGTCAGCGTCCAAGAGACCGACGCGGTTTTCGTGTCCTTGCATGGCAAAAGCTATGGCTAAGTTGACTGCGGTAACGGTTTTGCCGACGCCTCCCTTGCCGCTGATAACCGCTATCTTATGTTTAATCTTCTTCATTCTTTTTCTGAGAACTGTCTGTTCATCGATTGCGTGAGTTTTGGTGTCCGCTGTTGCTTGCATAAAATCACCTTCAAGAATCTTTGGTTTTATAGTGGGGGTTTGGTGTTGCGGTTTAATAATGATTTCCTTTTTATGGAGCTTCTGGTTCCATTGGCTTATTTGACATAAAAGAACTTAAGGTGCTAGGCGCATTTACTCAGAGAGTTAGAAAGTGTTTGGAAAATGGAGATAAAAGGATTCATCGATGTTAGTTTCGTGGATTGGGACGGCAAAATTTCCTCTGTTATTTTTCTCCCAAACTGTAACTTTCGTTGTCCCTTCTGTCACAACTTGAATCTTGTTTTTAACCCTGAAAAGATGGATACAATCCCGTTTGGGTATGTGGAAAATCAGCTTGAGAGGCAGAGAGGCTGGACCGACGGAGTCTGCATCACAGGTGGGGAACCAACCCTTCACAGTGACTTGCCGGAACTGTGCTCCCGATTAAAGAAGATAGGTTTCCTAGTTAAAGTGGATACAAACGGAACCAACCCTTCTATGCTGAAGAAACTTGTGAAGAAGGGCATCATCGATTACGTAGCTATGGACATAAAGGCGCCATTAACTGTAGAAAAATACTCCAAGGCAAGCGGAGTCAAAGCAGAAAAAATGCTGGAAAGCGTGAAGGAAAGCGTTGAAACCTTGTTGGGGTCCAGCATGGATTACGAATTCAGGACCACTGTTGTTCCTGGGCTCCATGAAAAAGAGGACATAGAGCAGATATGCCGCAGCTTGGTGGGGTGCAGAAAATATGTTTTGCAGAAGTTTGATGTCAGCCTCGGCAAAGAAACCATAAATCCAGAGTTTATAAAACTGAAACCTTTCACAGACGAGGACATGCAAAAGTTTCTAGCTGCAGCACAGAAGATAATTCCAAACGCAAAACTGAGGTAAAACCTGCATTTTTGCTGCTAATGGAAACTTGTTTTTCAGACGTGATTTGTACACGAGGGGATGCTCTCACCATAGCCTGTGCCACGCCACCCAGGAAAGATCAAATTTTGGGTATCTCATTATGAGATGATACAGGTATGGGATTTATGCGTGCAGAGCAGGACTTCTTTTCGGTGAGAGCACAACATAATTCTGTTCGTCACCAACTAAAGTTTTGATTACATGAAAGGCTATATTCACGCAGAAAGTAACCTCTAACTTTTACAAGGTTAGGTTTTTCTTCATACAGAAGTTAATTGTTTGATGAAGCCCCACATATTATGGTGTGGGTAGAATTGGTAAAACGCGTTTAAAAGCCAGTCTGTAAGGATTTTAGTACTTCACCTATAGTGACAAAAACGAAGTGGCTATATATGGGAAAAGAAATGATGGACCAGTTCAGGCTCCGGTAGTATAGTCCGGTTGGAGCCGTCCAAAGTGGTGGCGTCTCCACAACTCCCGCAAACTCCCACTTTTTTCTTCACGCTAGTTTAAAGGTCAACTAGCAATTGAGTTAAAGACACTTGTTTGCTTGTGCTGATAGCTTTGTATTCAGGGTTCACAAACTCGAATCAAAGCGCTTAATAAAAAGACGAAAAGTGGGAACTACGTAGTTTCCAGAGGGTTTAGGACGGCTCTCAGCGTTTTTAAGAAGTCGGAGTTTGTTTTTGATATTGTTTCCAGCGCATTTTCGCCTTTTTCTGTTATAACATAAACCCTTTTTTTGAGGTCGTTTTTTCCTTCTATCAAACCGTCTCGTTCTAGCGCGTATAAGTGTGAATAAATGGTTCCCGAACTGATTAATACGCCGAGTTTGTCGTGGATATGGCCTATCGCATCATAACCACTCATGGATCCGTTTCTAAGCTCTGCGAGCATCACCAAATCCATCAGTGACTGCATAATTTGTTTTTGCAATTTTTTAACAACATCATTTTTCGGCAAGAATACCGCTTCCAAAGAATGTTTCCGTTTCTGTAGTGTCCAAAAGTTTCAAACATCTGTCAAAGAAAATGGTTGGAATCACTTGGTTCAAAATCAAATGCTGCACCATATCTAAAGTCTTCATTATTTTCATAAAAATATGAGCACTCAAAGGTGTTTGATTGAACTGGAAGTTTGTTAATCGTGGTTCAACTGAACACAAAAAAGGAGTAAAGTTAAAGTTCGTCGATTGCGGTTCACCTGAGAACAGATGATTGAAGGACTGCCGTTATGGAACAGAAAAAAAGAAAGTCAAAGAGCTTCTCGTTTAGAATTGATGAAGAATGTTTGGAGATCCTGCGCGAAGAGGCTGAGAAAAAAAGAATAAGCGTCAACGCCTTGGCGAACAACATTTTTGATGACTACTGCCAACATGGAAGATGGGCTAAACGCCTACGTATTGTGTCTATTACGAGGCAAACATTTTCCAAAATTATTGACTGTTGCCCAGAGGAAAAATTAAAGGAAATTGCACAAAACTCGGGTGACACAAAAGTCAGAGACGCACTACTAACAATTGGAAGTGTTCCAACATATGATAATCTGAAAAAGTTTGTTAAAAACAATTTAGGAGAGTCCGCCCACTGGTTTGATTACGCTGAACGCACTAAAGGAATGAAAGAAATCATTCATTTACGCCATGAACTAGGAAAGAAGTGGAGCGTATTCATAGCAAACCAGGTGGCTACAATGCTCAAATCCATACTAGGCATAACAGCAAAAGTAGAAATATTCGATGATTTTGTCACCCTAAAAATAAATCATTAAAAAAGGAACTGATCAATTAACATAGGAAGAAAAACTTCTATTGCTGAAGGAGTTTCCAGAGGGGTCTGGAGCAGTTTATAAAAATCAACTTGTTGCATACCACACATATTTAAAAGGTGAAGACATGGATAAAGCGGCAGACCTCACTGAACGATTTTAGTGGTTCACATGCAGACGGCGAAAGCGAAGTGGCTATATACCTGAAAAGAAAATGAGTAGACGAGCCCAGGCTCCGGTAGTATAGTCCGGTTAAGTATGACGGCCTCTCGAGCCGCCGACCCGGGTTCGAATCCCGGCCGGAGCACCAATCATTATTTTGCTTGGTTTTCAGGAAAAAAGGCTGTTTTCAACAATGAACCTCTATTAGGCTCCTAATATGAACGGTTTCTGGTTTTCTTTTAGGGGGTGGGCAAGGTCGCAAATGAAAGGCAAATTTTGAAATGGAACAGTGTCAGGAAAACATAAAAAAAGGGATGGAGGTTTGGTGTTTGCAAGTTTTAGGTTGTGTAGTTTATTTCTCCCGTTTTCCCTGAGCCGTAACTTTAGATTTTTGGTCGCTTCCGCAAAAAGTAGAAGCTAACAGCAACCGCAATAGACGATAGCAACGCAGTAACTCCGAAGCCAATGCTCTCTGGTATTGGGTCCATTGAATAAGTCGGGATTACTCCCCACGTGTCTGGATCGTTTACGTCACTGCCTGATGGCCACGCTTGAACTCCCGCATCGGGATTGCTTGCATCGTAAAATGCAATTCTCAATCCATTTGGTGGTTGACCGAGTGTCATGGCGCCTGATTCCTTATTGAATTGTATTTCTAGAATCCAGTGGGGAGTGCTATTGAGCGGAGTATCAGTGATTGAGTTTGCCCATTCTATGTCTGTTTCTGCGGGAATTTGGGTCCAGCCTGTTCCGTCTCCTTGATAACATAGTATCTCGCCGTGTCCTTTAATGTCTATTCTGCCATAACCGGTCCCAGGAGCAGAGCCGCCGCCGTTTGATGGGTCAACGCAAATTTGCCAGTAGTCTTCAGCGTCAGTGGTAGTGTCGGTGAAAAATTCGACAAGGAACTGGGAGTTCATTGAACCTGTTAGCATTATGTCCGCTGTATATGTGAATATACCGCTGTCTGATATTTGTACATGTTGACCGTCGGTCCATTCATCCGGAGAAGTCCATTCTCCATCAAAAGTGGGTGCTACCTGAGTCCAATACTCTATGATTGAGTAGTCTTCGTTGCCCGCAATGACGGTTCCAACAGTTGTAATCAACAGTAGACTGCAAAGCATGAGCAATGAAAAAGCAGCAAACAAATCTTTCTTCATTCTTATACCCTCTCCTTTAGTTGACTAATCTTTACTTACGCAATTCTTAAGCTTTAAAATTTTTCGTACATTTCAACAATACACTGTTGTTAGGCTTCAAATATGATTGCGGGGCATGTTCGGCAGTCAGGGTTGTGTCTGTGGAACGTTTGGCTGTGCTTCCTTTGCACATGTGGGGGACTGTTGAAGTGGGATGGGGTTTTTGGTTAGAGGGTGCCGAGCATTTCTTTCAGGGATTTTGCTTCTTCTCGCAGTTGGGCTACTTCTTCTTCTAGAGAGGCGGCTTTTGCTTCTGCCTTTTCTCTGAGTTCCTCCGCTTCCGCCAGAAGTTCAGCCTTCTCGCTTTCCAGCTTCGCAATCTTCTCCCGAATATCTCTCAAAGTTTGCATGAGTTCTCCTCAATCTCCATTTAATCTCTTTAACATCATTTACCTTCGGGTTTATTTTACTCCATTAATGAGTTGGTTGGGGTAAAAAGTTTTAGGTGTGATACTATTCGAATAAAGCCGTAAATCTGCTTGTAACACATTTCAGTAACGCTGTTTTTGGTTATAGACTCGGGAAAGCTTTAAGCTACAAACAAAATATTCTATTTAGGGCGTGAAAACTGTTGAGGATGCGAACCTTTTTAGCCTATTTTCATTTGCTGAATTTTGTGATCATGATTTTTGCGACAGCCTATGTTCTGAGCAGTCTGTGGGGGCAACTGGAAACGTGGAGCCTAACTCTCTACATTTACTATCTGATACTTGGGCTCTCCGGTGTTGCCATCGCTTTCTGGATTGCCATAGACGGAAAACGTCTAGAACTCTACGCCGCCAATGTAAGAAAATTAGAAGAGAAACTCATAGAGTTAGAAAAGAAAATTAGAATCATAAAGCCGCTCAATCAAGAAAAAGGTGAGCGCCCCACAAGTTAGGTTACTTCGAATATCCATGGGTATTTTCTGCTTATCAACTCGCTTATGGAGTGGGGCGATATGATTCCCTCTTCACAGATGATTCCGTGGATGAACTCTCTCCTAGTCACGTCGAAGGCAGGATTTCTTATGTTCAAGCCGGATGGAGCGTCTTTCCAGACTTCTTGGGGGCTTCTTTCCTCTATTGTTTCGTAATCTCCATGGATGGTTAGAGGATCAAACTTCAGAAGCTCCGAAACCACATAGAAGGGTGTTCGTGCCTCCTTAGCGGCGAGGGCAACCATGCTTGTTCCAATCTTGTTTATGACGTTGCCTTCAGAGGTTATGGCATCGGCTCCCACCACCACAAGGTCAACATCATTCACGAAATACCGCACCGCAGAATCAACAATCAAGGTGGTCTCTATCCCAGCGTCCAACATTTCTTTCGCAGTGATTCTGCCCTGAAAAACAGGTCTCGACTCGGTGCAGACAACCTCAAACGATTTCCCCTCATCCTTAGCCTTACGTAACATGTTAGTGACTGTTGAAGAGTGACAGTGAGTAAGAACTTTCGAACCGTTGGACACTCTTTTGGAGCCCACCGCAGCAATCTTTTCCTTCGACCTCTCAAGACTCTCCAAAAACTGGCTGGAAACCCGCGAAACCACATCCACCAGTTCCCTGACCGATTCTTCATCGCTCGTTTCCACCGCGTGAACTATGTGGCGAATGGCGTTCCTCATTAGAGGCTCTGTTTCTCTAGAAGCAAAAAGAACCGTTTTAGCGTCCGTCAGCTCCTTCAGAAACGCCTCTTTCTCTTTCGACTTGGATCGTTTTGCCCCCGCTTCGATAGCCTTTATAGCTGTTATAGCCACATTTCGGGCTCCCTGAACCTCAAGCCTCCTTATTCGGTCAGCAGCAGCTAAAACAGATTCATGCAAACTGGCATCCCCCACTCAAATGTAACACCTAAACCATAGTAAACTGTCGGTGACTTACTTAAAAAGCTAAAATAAGCAAACAAAAAATGAAGTCTATATGTTCGGTTTATGTTTGCCGCTTTACGTGGTCTTCGATAGCCTTTATTACGCCTTCACCCTTCTCGTCGATTGCTTCGTGGCTCTGACCAATACTGTGCGGCGTGGCAATCACACGTTCACTCTTAATCAGACTGCTTGCCACTTCATCTTCGAAGGGCGTCTTAGAAACAAAAACATCCAAGGCTGCCCCAACCTTTCCAGCCTGCACCGCCTCCAGTAATGCCTCTTCATTTATGATGCCGCCTCTCGCAGTGTTCACCAAAAATGCGCCATCCTTCATTTTGGCGATTTCTTCTCTTCCAATCAAATTTCTGGTTCCCTCAGTCAAGGGGCAGTTGACGGTTATAAAATCGGATGTTCTCAGGAGCTGATCCAAAGAAACAACAGTAACGTTACCGTCTTGAATGCATGGATCAGACACAATAACTTTCATGCCAAGAGCGGAGCCTAGCCTAGCAACTTCCCGCCCTATTTTGCCGCATCCGATTATCCCCAAAGTTTTTCCAGTAACTCGGCAACCAATCAGGGACGCTTTTTTCCATTCTCCGCGCTTCATTGATCTGTCGCCTTCGACGAGGTTTGTGGAATGTGCCAGAATGTATGCGATAACTCCTTGTGCAACATCATAGGATTGGGCTGGAACATTATAGAACTTGATTCGCTTTTCAGCCAGACAGTTCAGATCGATGTGGTCAACACCGTGAGTGGCGGTTATGACGCATTCAAGGCTCTTCATGATGGCAACCAGTTCTTTGTTAACCTTTGTTTTGCTTCGGACAACAAGTATAGTGACTTTGTCTAAAGGCAAACTGTAATCGATGTCGCTGGATTGGAATACCTTCCCAAACTTCGACAGATGATCAAGGAATTCTTGACCGAAGTTGTCACAAACTAAAATCGTATGGTCACCCATTCTAATCACACACTAACATCTACTGTTTTTATGCAGGCGCCTTTGGGAAGCACATATATTATAGCTGAAATTGCGTCGCATGCCGAACAGCTCTTTAGCTCAGGGAGAGAGGTTAAAGCATTATTTAAGCATTTATGGCATGTTAAAAGTTTATTCTAACCTTTCCATCCAAGCTCAACTAAAACTTTTCCGAGGGCTTCCAGCATAGAGTCTATGTCCGCAGATTCGATGTAGCCCATGTTTCCTATCCTGAAGGTGGCGTTCTTTATGGTTCCGTATCCCTCTGCAAGCTCAAACCCTTCCCCGCGCATTCTCTCGTAAACCTCAACGCCATCAATGCCTGCTGGAGCGTTCACGCAGTTCACTGTTGGGCTCTCGTATCCGCTCTTGGGGAACATTGTTAGCCCCAGTTTCTGGACGCCTTCCCGAATACGACGGTTCCGTTCCGCATACAGCTCAAAGAACCATTCCTTTCCCCCTTTAGCCCCTATCATCTTAAGAATTGTGTTCAAACCAGCTATCTGGGGAATAACCGCGGTCATGGGGGTCCCCTTCTTCTGTTGATGTTTCTCCCACACCTTGAAGTCGAAGTACCAGCCCTTATTCTCGGCAGTCTCAGACTTTTTCAGAGCCTCTTCGCTTACGCTTCCCATACCCAAACCAGGAGGAACGCCGAAGCATTTCTGGGAACTTGAAAAGCAGACATCCAATCCCCACTTGTCAACTTTTATTTCGGTTCCGCCCATGGAACTCACGGCGTCAACAAACAACAGTTTATCATGCTTTTTTGCTACTTCAGCAAGTTGCTCTAGAGGGTTTATGAGTCCCATGCTTGTTTCGTTGTGGGTGATGGAAACAGCCTCAACATCTGGGGTTTCGGACAGTTTTTGGTCCAGCAAATCGGGAAGGATGGGTTCGCCTGGGGGAACTTCGAGGGTTTCAACTTGTTTGCCGTTTGCGGTTGCTACTTCCGCGTATCGTTTGCCGAAGCTTCCGCATATACAGCAGAGCATCTTCTTGTTTACGCAGTTTCTCACTGACGCCTCCATGAATCCGGAGCCTGTGCTTGAGAACAGGAAAACCTCGTTTTTTGTCTCCAAGAACCGTTGCAGCATCTCCACTGTTTCGACGTGAAGTTTCTTGTATTCTTCGCTGCGGTGACTAACCATCTGCTGTCCCATCGCTTCCAGAACTTGGGGGTAGCAAGCAACAGGACCGACCGTGAACAACTTCAACTACATCACCTACGGGTAAAACAACAAAAAGGGAATATTAAACCTTTCAGCTTCTCTGGTGAAGATGAAGAACAAAGTATTTTGGTAAAATTTTTATGAGCAGCTAATCCATAAGAAGGATGCTAAATTGTTTTTCAGGCTTTACTCAGTTCGTTTCTGTACAGGAATATTGCTGGAAGTCCGCCTGTGTGGAAGAATACTACGTTGTCGTCTTTTCTGAAGTAGCCTTTCTTGATCAAGTCAATCAGCATTACCATTGCCTTACCTGTGTAGACGGGGTCTAGGAAGATTCCTTCAGTCTCAGCCACCAGTTCGATTGCTTCAGTCACCTCGCTGTTTAGCACTCCATAGCCTTCCTTGATGTAGTCGTCAAAGACAGCCACCTCTTCAGAAACTATTGACAGGTCAACGCCAAGAAGTTTTGCTGAGCCATTAACCAGCTGAGCGATGGTTCGGGAGGCGTCAGTTTTACTTGCAAAAACGCTTGCGCCCAGAATCTTTGTTTTAATGTCAAGCAGTTTGGCTCCAAAAATTAGACCAGCTTGGGTTCCGCCGGTTCCGCAGGCGCAGACAACATAATCTAACTTTTCTCCGATTTGATTGAATTGGTTAACCAGTTCTTCCATGGCAAGGGCGTATCCGGGGACAGTGGATGGAATTGAGGCGCCAGCAGGGATGACGTAAGGCTTGTGTCCTTTCGCCCTAAACTCGTCAGCTAAACGGTTCATAAAGTCTTCAACGTGTGAACCAGAACCGTCTATAAAATGAATCTCCGCGGACAGCAGCTTATCCAGAAGCAGATTCCCATCAGGCACATCAGGCTCTTTTCCCACCAGAACCAGCACAGGCTTCATGCCGAGGCGCCTCGCAGCAGAGGCAACCATGCAGGCACAGTTCGACTGAACCGCACCCACAGAGATCACCACATCAGCGCCTTTGTTTTTGGCGTCGGCGAAAAGAAACTCCAGTTTTCTTGCTTTGTTGCCTCCAAAGGCTAGGTCAGTCATGTCGTCCCTTTTCACGAAGAGTCTTGGACCCCCAAGAACCTTAGACAAGCGGGGCATTCTTTGCACAGGAGTTGGAAAACCCGCGAAACACATCTTCTTTGTGCGCATTTTCTCTAAAATAGACAATTTGCTGGACTTAACCAAACTTTTCACGCTGCCCTTTAGGCTGATGTACCAACTATTCTGTGCTACTTGAATCTGTAACTTTCGGTTAATTACACAATTAGAGACAGAAACAGAAAACAGAAAGTTTTAATAGAGTAACAAATCGTCACCGTTCAGGGAATGGTTTCACAATGGCATCAAAGTCTGTCTTAGATTTCGTGGGAAACACGCCGCTCATCCAACTGAACAGCCCAGAAGGCGTATTCAGCACCTTCAAAGCAAACCTCTACGCAAAAGTGGAATACGTTAACCCGAGCGGAAGCATCAAAGACAGAATCGCAAAATATATGATTGAAGAAGCCGAAAAACGCGGCGAACTAAAAAAGGGATACACAATTGTCGAGGGCACAAGCGGCAACACTGGAATAGCCTTCTCCATGGCAGGGGCAGCTAAGGGATACAAAGTAGTCATTGTCATGTGTGAAAGCATGACCGAGGAAAGACGCAATTTTATGCGCGCCTACGGCGCAGAAGTGGTATCAACACCAGAATGTGAAGGGCTGAAAGGGGCAGTCAAAAAAGCAAAGGAGCTGGCTAAACAGTCAGGTTGGTGGATGCCAGCCCAGTTCGACAACTACGACAACGTGGAAGCTCACAGGATAATAATGGGCAAGGAAATTATTGAGCAGGTTCCAGGCGGGTGGGTTGACGCCTTTGTGGCTGGGATAGGCACAGGAGGCACCCTCATGGGAGTGGCTAAAGCCTTGAAGGAAATAAACCCTGACATCAAGATAGTGGCGGCTCAGCCAGCAGGCTCACAAGAACTTACGGGCGGAAAAGCGGGTAATCATAGAATAGATGGCATCGGCGACGGCTTCATTCCGAGCATCGTGGATCAATCCCTTATTGATGAGGTGATAAACATTAAAGACGAAGACGCGGTGAGTTGGAGCCGACTACTGGCAAGAGAGAAGGGACTCTTCGCAGGCATATCCTCAGGCGCTAATGTAGATGCAGCTGTCCAACTTGCAAGAAGGATGAAAAAGGGACAAAACGTTGTAACAGTCTTACCTGACAGCCAAGACAGATATGCAAGCTTAGGGATTTTCACAGACAAGAAAGCCGAAGAAATCCATGTCCCAAAAACCTTCGCACCCTAACATCACGAACAGTTTACCAACAAAAACACAGACTATTACGCTGTCTTTTGCTTGTAGCAACCCACAAAAAGTATGAGTTATTGTTAGCCCAATTATAGACGAATTTGTTGTTTAGGGTAAGTTCAAGTGTCATGTGCTCTTTAGCATCTAGTATGCAGGAGAAGTATTTGGTTTTCACCGGAAGACCCAATGCGGGCAAAAGTAGTCTCATCAAAGAACTCGCAGGCTTGAATATAGCAACGGGTAAGCGCCCCGGAACTACACGACGAATCTCAAAATATCCTTTGAGTGACGGATTAGTTCTCGTAGATCTGCCGGGATTGGGCAAAATGATGGGAGTCTCTAAACGGTTCGAAGAAAAAGTTAATGATCAAATCATCGAGTTTTTGGAATCCAACGCCCAAAACGTAGTGTTAGCCGTCGCTGTTTTGGACATATCCACGTTCTTGGAGGTAACTTGGCGTTTGGAGAAGAAGGGATTCAAGTCAGTGGATGTGGAGATGGTGAAGTTTTTGGCGGACGTTTTAGGCGAGTTTCCATTAGTGGTAGCCAACAAAATCGATAAAACAAACAGAGAGGAACTTGAGGCTAACCTTAACGAATTTACGAACAGAATAAGCGTCGGCAATCCATCTGCAGTTAAAGACAACATATTCCAGACTAGCACAAAGACAGGAAAAGGATTAGGCGAATTGAAGGGCACTATCCATGAAAGGTTAATAGAGAAAGGCTACAAAACACCATTCAAACTCGAGACTCGGTGAAAGAAGACATAATGTCACAGAAAACCAAAAACAGGAAAGAAGGAAACTGTTTCCTTCCATAACGGTCGGTTTACTTCCAAACGGTTAGAGCTTCTTGCAATTCTTTGTGCGTCGCAGCATACTCTTTCAGGGATACGCCTTGCAGGGTCGCATCCACCGCTTGCCTTATAGCCTTGGCTCCAGAGACGGTTCCTTCAGTATGCCCATGGATCCCCCCTCCTGCCTGAATCACAAAATCTTTCCCGAAGAAGCCTATTAGAGCGGGGACTAGACCGGGATGTAGACCGCCGGACGCAACAGGCAAAACCTTCTTTAAGCCATACATGTCTGTTTTTAGCGCCTCGCAGTTCTCCGAAACCTCTTCTCGGGTCTCAGACATTTTCCCCACAACTGTGCCCACGTGAAGCTGATCCACGCCAATAATTCGGGCAACTTTTGCGATAACCTTCATCGAAACTCCATGTTTAGGGTTCTTGGTGAAGGCTGCATGTCCGGCTCTGTGGGCGTGAATCACCAAACCAAAATCCTGTTCACGCACTGTTTGCAGCGCCGAGAATCCGCAGGTGAGAATGTCAACCATCAAGTATCTTCCGCCATGGTCTTGGACAAACTGTGCCCGCTTCAGCATCTCTTCTGTTTCTGAAGTGATGTTAGCCATGTACACCTTCTTTTCTCCAGTTTCCTCCTCAGCACGGTCCCGCATCTCAAGAGTCGCCACAACACGGTCATCAAAGGGGTTGAAGCGTTGACTGCTAAGGTTCTCGTCGTCCTTCACCACATCGCATCCGCCAGCCCAAGCGTCATAGGCTACCTTCGCATGATCTTTAGTTTTCAACCCTAGCTTCGGCTTGATAATTGTCCCCACTAAGGGTCTATCCTTGACACCTAACAGTTCACGGACTCCGCCGATACCATACTTGGGTCCCCTGAAGCTTCGGGCAAGTTCCATGGGCAAATGGATGTCGTTGAGTCTAAGGTTCTTGAGCGCCCGCAAACCAAAGACGTTTCCAGCCACGCTGCTCAAGATGTTTGGCATGTTGCCGTGCTCAAACAGCTCAATTGGATAAGCAACGCGGATGTTGTTTCCGTCTATGCTGAAGACGCGGGCGGCAAGCTTTTCCACGTAAGGCTTTATGGTGGTAAGTTCCGTCCATGTTCCCACAGAACTTTCGGCGGCAACTCCTCCAGCCGCCTCCGTTAAACTGATGCCTTCTGGTTCAACGTAGAAGTCGCAGATTAGATCAGTTGTTTTTGGTTTATAAGATTGGTCAACAAAATCGACGTATCTCAATTCTGGTCAACAATTCCTTTAGTATCTATTCAGCTAATATTATACTTGTGATGAGTTATATGTTAAGGGGTTGGATGGGCTATGAAATTAAGGGTTAAGCTTTTGGGGATAAGGGCGGGCGGAAAACAGATAATAGTGGTAGATGAGGAGTATGCAAGCCGCCTAGGAATTCATTCTTCTGACAGAGTTGAGATCACCTACAAGCAACAAAACGTAATCGCCATTGCCAATGTAGCCACAGACTTTCCTAAAAAAACATTGGGAATCTACGAAGAGGTTCAGCAAAAACTGAAAGCCCAAGAAGGAGAAATGGTGGAAGTTCGACCAGCTGAAAGACCTGAATCCCTTGCATACATCCGCGACAAGCTTAGTGGACGAAGACTGAGAGCTCCAGAAATCAAGATGATAATCATGGATGTAGTTGAAAGGCACCTGAGCGACATCGAATTAGCCTCATTTGTCACCAGCCTCCACATTCGCGGAACCAGCATGGACGAAGTGGAAGCATTAACAAAGGCAATGGTGGAAACAGGACAAACCCTAGACTTCAACAAAAAGCCCATCTTAGACAAGCACAGCATAGGCGGAGTGCCAGGAGACAAAACCACCCTACTGGTGACTCCCATAGTTTCAGCCGCAGGCTTCACGATTCCCAAAACATCTTCTCGGGCGATAACTTCTCCGGCGGGCACAGCAGACCGAATGGAGGTCTTGTGTCCTGTTGATCTGACGATTGAGGATATGAGGGGCGTGGTGAAAAAAACTAACGCTTGCCTAGCTTGGGGTGGAGCACTTGAGCTTGCGCCGGCGGATGACCTTTTCATCCAAGTGGAGTATCCTCTCTCCATTGACCCGCTTCTTTTGCCGTCCATTATGAGTAAGAAGAAGGCGATAGGTGCAGACTTTGTGGTGATAGACATACCTACTGGTAGAGGCGCAAAGATCAAGACTATCGGGGAAGCCCATGCTCTAGCACAGGACTTCATAGAATTGGGCAAAAGATTGGATATGCAGATTCAGTGTGCGGTGACTTTTGGTGAACAGCCCATCGGCTACGCCATAGGACCGGCTCTTGAGGCACGGGAGGCGCTTTCGACGCTGATGGGTAAAGGTCCCATAGATTTGGTGAATAAGGCGGTTAGTTTGGCGGCGTTACTGTTTGAAATGATGGGAGTCAAAGATGGCACACAAAAAGCAAAAAACATACTCAAATCAGGTGAAGCCGAGAAAAAGTTCAGAGAGATAATTGCTGCTCAAGGCGGCGACCCAGATGTGAAACCTGAGGACATAGAGGTTGGAAACGAAACAGCGGAGATTCGTGCAGAGGAGAAGGGAAGAATTCAATGGATCAACAACAGGGCTATGGCGCAGATAGCGAGAACGGCTGGGGCACCTAAAACTAAGTCTGCAGGCGTATTACTGAACAAGAAACTTGGAGACAAAGTTACAGAAGGCGACATATTATACAAGATTTACAGCAAAAGCGCACAAAAACTTGAGTCATCGCTTCAGTTAGCTGAGAACCTTAATCCCATAGGGATAACTGAGAAGTTTGGCGAGAAAATGCTGATTGACCGCATCCCAACCAAGAAGATTTCCCATGCGAAACCTTTCATTCTGGAAAGGTAAACAACTCGGATTCATGATTGGAGTTGGGGATGATTAAAGCAGTCATCTTTGACTGGGACGGAACCCTCGCGGATACTAAGAAGGCGGTGGTGCAGTCCTTCCAGAAGGTCTTGGGGGAGGCTGGTTGCAGGGTTAGTGACGAGTTTATAGAGAGGCGGATGGGCATCGGAACAAAGAAGACAATCATAGAAGCCTTCAGAGAATGCCACATGAGACTGGATGTTTCGACGCTGGAAAAGCTTGCCAAAGAAAAGATCAGGATTCAGGCAGGACTCGCAGATATTGTAACGCTCTTTGATGGGGTCGCTGAACTTTTGGAGGCGCTGCAGGGGAGAATCAGAATTGCTTTGGCGACGATGAGCAGCAGAAAAGTTGTTGCCAAGTTACTTCCAGAGAAGAAGATCGGAGGGTATTTTGATGTTGTGGTCACGGCGGATGAGATTGTCAAGCCGAAACCTGACCCTGAAGTTTTTCTTGTTTCTGCGGCGAGTTTGGGGGTTAAGCCGGAAGATTGTGTGGTTGTGGAGGATTCCGTTTTTGGAGTAAGAGCTGCCAAAGCGGCAGGGATGAAGTGCATAGCGGTGCCTTCGGGAGCCTACAGCAGGGAAGAACTTGAGGAAGAGAATCCAGATTTGATGATTGATTCTCTTGTTGAAAAAGAGAGGGTGCTGAGTTTCATTTTTGGCAGTATGTGACGAAGTGATTGATTCCAGTGGATTACTGAGATGCTGATTTGTTAGTGCCACGTTAATATGACATACGTCATTCTTATATACATTGGCGCAGCAAAAATATGGTGGTGAAAGAGAAGCATGACTCTCCCCTGCGAGGTTGCAGTTAAATCGGTTATTCCAGCCATTCGGTCAGCCATAGCAAGAGAACTGACCCAATCTTATGGGCTTAAACAGGAAGAGGTGGCTCAACTTTTAGGTGTCACCCAAACCGCTGTGAGCAAATACACGAGACACTGCAGAGGCGCAGTTCTTGAGGTTAGAGAAGTGGATGATGCTCAGCCTGTTCTCAAGGAAACGGTGTGGTCATTGGCTAATGGTGAAATGGATAAGTATGAACTTGCGGAGAAATTGTGTCTGGTCTGCAAAATAATCAGAAAAAGAGGACTCATGTGTAAACTATGTGAACTCTCTGACCCAACCATAGACAACAGCAAATGCATAGTCTGCCGCCCAAACGGCAACACCAAAGGAATATACAAACTCAAAAAAGACGTGCGGTAAGCTGTCTAGTTTTAACAGTCAAATAGGCGGTTAGCTGGTTTCTTTCGCGGCTTTCTTTGCGGTTTTTTTCACAGTTTTCTTCTCTGTTTTCTTCTCGGTCTTGGCGGTTTTCTTTTCTGCCTTCTTTGTGGTTTTCTTTGTGGGTTTCTTCTCGGCTTTCTTTTTTGGTTTCTTTTTGGTTGCCTTTTCAGGTTCTGTAGCAACTTCAGGTTTCTTGAAGACTTCAACAAACTGGACGCCAGTTAGTTCTGGAAGAAAACGTTGAACATCCAGGGTGATGCCGCGCTTTGCCAGCTGCAGCCCTTCAATGTAGAAGGCTTCCTCAGGCACGTTAATGGTAAGGTTTGTTTTCTCTACTGTGAAGGTGAATTTTTCGACGTCAACTGCGGGGATTCGTCGGTGAATAAGTGCAGAGATTTTTTCTTCAGCAGTTTTAAGTTGCTTTTGGACAGTAACCTCGTAAATCAGTGTTTTGCCTGCTAAGGGCGGGTTGAAGTCAAGTGTTACTCGTCCAGACCCCATGGTTCGTACGGTGGCGAGTTGTTTGTCGTATTCAATCTGTGCTCCTAGTTTAGGGGTTATTCCGCGGGCTGCTAGCCGCCTGAGAGGAACAAGCTTTACTTTTTCTGGGTTCCGGTTTCCTAAAGCCTTCTCTGGAGGAAGTTCAATCGATTCTTTTTTCTTGAGTTTGAATGTGAGTAGTGCTTCGTCTAGGGCTTTCAGTCCCAAGCCTACTTCTCCAGCTACCACAAGTCTTGGTTCGTAGATGGCTCCTTCTTTGTAGAGTTTATTCTCTTTCGCGGTTTCTTCGGAGGTGGTGTCGAAAACCTCTCCTGTCTCCTTAACTTTGCCGGTGTAATCAACAAGAATAAAGTCACTTTTCTGAATGGGCACACATATCCTTCCTTAATTACTAGACTTCTCTGCTGATTTCTAGCCTCCAACACCATTCATAAAGGTTACGTATCCCCCACACGAACCACACAACAGCAGAAATGAAAAGATTGCCTGAAATTTGCCAATTAAGCTTGGCATTTTGGTGAAGTGAAAGTCTGAAATTGTTGTATCACTGGTTCAGGTTATGAAATACAAGAAAAAAGGATAAAGAAAGGGTTAGGATTTGGAAAAAAGAACGGATAATTGTTTACATGCCAGTTTCATATGTTTCTTCGATAGTTAACTCTTCGTCGTCTGCAACCTCTTCTTCCATCGGAACTTCTTCTTCAGTTATAGCTTCCTCACTACCTGCTTCATCCGGACTCTCTGCAACCGATTGTTCTTCCCCGGCTTCCTCAGAAGGCGCCTCTTCTGCAGCCGACACCTCTTCCATCTCCGCTTCAGATACGGTTTCAGCCTCGGTTACTTCTTCGGTGTAAGGCACTTCATCAGTCACTTTTGCAGTTACCTTAACAGCTTTTTCGGATATTTCAGCCTCCGCTGTTTCTTGAGGTTCTTCGATCGTTGGCTCTTCAAACATGTGTTCAACTTCGATTGTCTCTTCAACAGGCGCTTCAACAGCAGTTTCAGGGACATCAACAGAAGGAATAGTTGTCTCCTCAATAGCCTCCTCAACATATCCCTCAACAGGAGCCTCTAGCGTCTCTTCAGCTGCTTCCTCAACAGTAGTTTCAGGAACCTCAACGGGAGCCTCAACATACTCGTCAATTGGCGACTCAACATAAGCTTCAACAGGAGCCTCAACGGTTTCTTCAATTGGTTCTTCAATCGGCACTTCAGCCTCTTCAACAATCTCCTCGACAGCTTCTTCAATAGTCTCCTCGGCAGTCTCTTCAACTGAAACCTCAGGAATCTCGACTGTTTCCTCCACAGCAACTTCAGGAGCTTCAATAGGCACATCAACAGCAGCTTCGACAGCAGCCTCAGCTTGATCCTCAATTGGCGTCTCGACTGGAGCTTCAGGAGCCTCTAGCGTCTCCTCTTCAGGGGAAATTTCAACAGAAGGGGTAATCGTCTCTTCAGCTGCTTCCTCAACAGTAGTTTCAGGAACCTCAACGGGAGCCTCAACATACTCGTCAATTGGCGACCCAACATAAGCTTCAACAGGAGCCTCAACGGTCTCTTCAACCGGCACTTCGGCAGTCTCTTCAACTGGTTCTTCATTAGGAGCCTCAATAGGCACATCAACGGGAGCCTCAACAGCGGCATCCATGGATATTTCAGCAGTTTCCTCAAAGATGCCTTCAGTGAGTTGCATCGTCTCAGCTTCTACAGGTGCGGGTGGGGGGGTTGGCGCTGTAACTTCTGGCATAAGGCTGCTTACTGCCTCCTTAAGGGAACCCAACTGCGCTTTCAAGGCGTTTAGACCATTTGAAAAAGCGTTACTTTCGTTGGTGTGTAATTCTTCGTCAATCTCTCCTGCAACATACTGGATTTCAGAGTTGGCGAGAAATATTTCTAAGGTACCGATCTGGTTTTCGAGGTCGTCTACTTTGGAGGCCAGATTGCTGGCTAACATTTTCTGCCGCATCTCGATATCAGAGATGATGGTGGAAAGTTCGATGTCAAGAGATTCATATGTAGACGCCGAAATTCTGCCTGAATTGTAAAGATTGTCAAGAGCTTGCTTCTTTTTCCTAGCTAATTCCAAATCCTTGTTTATTTTCTCGAAAGAGTACTTCCATGAGATCAAATTCTAACACCCAGTCCAAAGCTAGTATAAAAGAACGAAATAACTGTTGTTAACATGCAGATATATCGTTAGCTGTCAAAAACGGCTCCTTTTCAGTAATTATCCGCGAGACAGGTTTAAACAAGCATAGATACCAATAAGCACGTAACATCAATCATTAACACACTTGACTAAACTTGAAACAGCCTTGAGTTAGCCAGTTTTTGACCCAGAAAAAGGGGAGCGGATACACAGTTATTGGAACATGTTGAGTTCAGGGCTAAAATGTTTAAACATTTGGGAAATAGTTCATACAGAAAGGTAAATATCAGAAAGTTATATATAGTTAAAACGTCATTAGATATATTCATATCCAAGACGGGGAATAACCCTTGGAGCCAAAAAATCTAAACAAAACGCACAAAAGAATTGGCGAGAGCTTCACGAACATACTCACACAAACTAAACCCCAGAACGCACCCACAAGCAGCTACAACACAATCGCTGTCGTCCACAGCAAATTCAGCAGTTTAGTCAGCTCAAAAACAGTTTACTACCTTCAATACTCACCCAAAGCAAGATATAATAACAAATAACAGGTGAGCGAATGGCTCATTACGATTCTTGGAGGCAAGTAGAGCAGAGGCAAACTTTTGGATGATTTCATTAATCCAAGCAGAAAATAAAAACGCAGTTTCAGAAATGGTTGTTCACTATTTAACACCGATTTGCAGATTCTATTTCATATGCGCAATCTAGGAGATAACACCGGTGGCCTTGGCGAGTTTCTCGGCAGAAGCGTAATCAAGCTTTTTTTCATTCAAAATTGTGTAACGTTCGGGGCGGATGTCGGAGGCTTGCACTAGAGCCTTTATGATGGATTCGGGTTTTATGCCCAGTTCTTCAACTGTTGTGGGAGCGCCGGCTTTTTGAAGCGTGTCTTTGATGCCTTTCCAATCCATGTTATATAGATAAGCCATCATTATTGTTCCCACGCCGCACTGTTCTCCATGCAAGGCTCCATTGGGTTCAATCAAATCAAGAGAATGACTGAACAGATGTTCTGAGCCACTACAGGGTTTGCTGCTTCCTGCGATGCTCATGGCAACCCCACAGCTTATCAGCCCCTCCAAAACAAGGCGGAGACCATCTTCTGCTCCGGGCTTGATTGCATCAGCGTTTTTGGCAATCAATCTGGCACTCATCAGAGCCAAACTTGCTGCGTATTCCCCATAGTATTCATTTTTTACTTTGTAGGCTAGTTCCCAGTCTCGAACAGACGTGAACTTAGACACTAGGTCTCCGCAGCCGCTGGCAGTGAAACGGTAATCTGAGTTAATGATGACGTCTGTGTCTGCCACTATAGCCATGGGAGACTGCGCCATCACTGAGTAGGGCTTATGCAATCCCTTGACAGCAGCTACAGGGCTTGCAATACCATCGTGGGAGGCGGTTGTTGGCACACTTATGAAGGCGATTCCTTGACGCGTAGAACTCAGTTTTGCTACATCAATTTTGGTTCCTCCGCCTACGCCGAGAACGACCTGAGGTTTTAATTCCCGAATTTTTTCTTCAACAGCCCGAACTTCCCACATGGTGGAGGAGTTCACAATAAGATAGTTAACAGTCATTTTCTTGTCGGTGAGCAGATCGATAACCCTGCGGCCTGCAATGTTTTTGGTGTCTGGACCAGTCACTACAAGAGCAGATTCGTCAAAGCCTAACCTCTGGCAAATCTCGCTTAACAGAGGTAAAGTTTCGTTTCCAACCACAACTTCCCTTGGAAGCTGCATTCGATGTAACTGCATTTTCAATGCAATCACGGATATGATTAAAGGCTCCCTATTAAGTTTCAGGTTTCCAGCATTTAAGGCGTTTGATGCCAGAAACATGTACTACAGTTTCGAAATCTTTTTAAATACGTCAGGGATGTATATACACCTCTGACTTCTCCCGAGTCATTCTGCTCTCAATATATTTTCGGGGGACACAAAAATGCATGAATCTACCGAGAAATTAGCATTAAAAGGAACAACAACCGTGGGCGTCGTTTGCACCGACGGTGTTATACTCTCTTCAGACACCCGTGTGACAATGGGATACTTTGTAGCCCACAAAAAAGGCAAAAAAATCTACCAGATAGATGACCACATGGCAATGACCATCTCAGGCAGCGTCGCCGATGCGCAACGTGTGGTTGAAATACTCAAGGTGAACGCCAAACTCTACAAACTAAATAACAGCAGACCCATCCCGATACAAGCTGCATCGCGCCTAGTCGCAAACCTGCTCTTTTCCGCCCGTTTAGCGCCGCTAATCGCGCAGATTCTCGTTGGCGGGGTTGACTCTACAGGACCTCACGTTTTCGCGTTAGATCCTTTCGGCAGCCTCATAGAAGAGAAATGTGTGGCTACAGGCTCAGGCTCCCCCATAGCTTACGGAGTACTGGAAGACAAATACGAGGAAGGAGCCACAATAGAGGAAGTGTTGCCTGTTGTTGTGCGCGCTGTGGACTCAGCTATGAAGAGAGACATAGCAAGCGGAGACAGCTTTGACATAGCGGTCATAACGAAGGAAGGTTACCGTGCACTCAGCACTGAAGAAAAGAAGCAGATTCTAGGGGGCTCCTGAGGAGCGATAATGAAGCGTTGAAATCATCTGAGAAAGACCAAGTGGACATAAGTCAGCATATACTGGAGAACATTCCTCCGCAGGCTGAAGTCACCAGAATAGAGTATGAGGGACCAGCTCTCGCTGTTTACACCAAAAAACCGGAGGTTCTAGTTGAGCAAAGCTACATAATCGCAGATATAGTTAAGATGATCAGAAAGAGGATAGTTGTGCGTTCCGACCCTTCAATAAGAGCTAAAGAACGGGAGACAGAAAGAATCATAAAAAAGATTGTCTCCGAAGAGGCAGAAATCACGAACATAAACTTTGACCCCAGCCTCGGAGAAGTTATAATAGAAGCGAAAAAACCAGGAGTGGTTATCGGAAAAAACGGTGGGGTCCTGCAGGAAATCATTAAACAGACACATTGGCGACCCCGAATCCTGAGAAGCCCACCCATACCCTCCAAAATCATCGCTCACATGCGACATTTCCTTTACTCAGAAAGCAAGGAACGAGAACGGATACTGCGTTCCATCGGCGAACGAATTTTTAGACCCCCAGTCTACGAGGCTGGCGATGTCCGCCTCACCGCCTTAGGCGGCTTCCAGCAAGTTGGAAGATCAGCGATTCTTGTTCAAACAAGAGAAAGCAACGTGCTTCTGGATTGCGGCATCAACCCAGGGTCTACAAGTTCCCTAAAAGCCTTTCCAAGATTGGATACACCCCAGTTTGATTTGGATGCCTTAGATGCTGTGGTTATAAGCCATGCTCATCTGGATCATTGCGGATTTCTGCCCTTTCTTTTCAAGTATGGTTATGACGGACCAGTCTACTGTTCGGCTCCTACTTCAAGTCTCATGACTCTGCTTCAGTTGGATTACTTGGATGTTGCAAACAAGCAGGGATTCATGCCGCCGTATAGTCAGAAGGAGGTAAGAGACACGGTTATGCACACGATTCCTCTGCGATACGGCTCTGTAACTGATATAGCTCCAGATATTCGTTTGACTCTGCACAATTCTGGGCACATCCTCGGCTCATCATTAATTCATCTCCATATCGGCGAGGGGCTCCACAATCTGGTTTACACCGGAGATTACAAGTATGGCAAGTCAATGCTTCTCGAGCCTGCCGTTTCCATGTTTCCGAGGGCGGAGACAGTAATAACAGAAAGCACGTACGGCGCTCCTGAAGATATTATGCCCACAAGAGAAGAAGCAGAACAGAGCATCACAAAGATAATCAATGATACCTTGGATAGGGAAGGCAAAGTTTTGATTCCAGTTCCTGCGGTGGGAAGAGCCCAAGAAATCATGCTGGTTATTGATGATTACATGCGACGGGGACTGTTGAAGGAGGCACCTGTCTTCGTGGAGGGCATGATCTCTGAGGCAACCGCGATCCACACCGCTTATCCGGAGTATCTGGCCAAGGGAGTGAGAAACAGCATCCTCTATGAGGGAATCAACCCTTTCCAGTCGGACTACTTCACCATTGTGGAGCATCCTAGCGCAAGAGAAGAGATTGTGGACGGAGACCAGTGCATAATCTTGGCGACGTCGGGCATGCTGGAGGGGGGACCGGTAATCGATTATTTCAAACGTTTAGCAGGGGACAAGCGGAACACGATAATTTTTGTCAGCTATCAGATCGAGGGAACCATGGGATCGAGAGTGCAGAAGGGATTAGCGGATGTCCCCATTATAAACAGCAACGGAAAGATGGAAGTCATGAAAGTTGAGATGCAAGTTGAATCCGTGAGTGGATTTTCTGGGCACTCGGACAGAAGACAGCTTACCAATTATATTCATCGGTTGAGACCTAAACCTGAGAGAATAATTGTGCTTCACGGCGAAAAATCAAAGAGCATAAGCATGGCTAACCTTTTCAAGAGAAAATATAAGGTGGAAGCGCTTGTGCCAGCAGTTCTGGAAACAATCAAGCTGCGGTAGGCGCCTTTTTAGATGCAACAGTTTCTGGGCGCCAGATTCTAATGGAGTTCGGCACTATAACCACCCGCTCTTCTCCTAAGCTGGCGATGTCGCCTCCGATGGACTGAGTGAAAGCAGAAAGTTCGTTCACAGCAACTTTTACATCGTCAATGCTTTTTCTGGCAAGAGGAGTGATTTTAAGAATGATGATGTTTCCCAAGTTGAGTTCATGTTTTATAACTTCTACATCGGCGAGGTTGCGCAGGGGCATAGCCTTCAGGTAGGCTTTCTTTCCCGTTTTTTCGTTCTCCTGTTCTGATGTTGACAAACGTCGTCACTTCCGTAACTAGTTATTGAAGTTTTGTTTTAAACATTTCCGCTCAGCGCAGCCTATAATCTGCAAAAATCCAGATTCCAGATTAGCAGTTTATGATTCTTCTGAGCAATTATGGAACAATCTCTTTTTGACAACTATCCCAGACACGGTGGCAGCTAAGAATTATGGCAGAATGATCCATGAGGGAAATCTGGGTTATTTAGGTCTAGTTGTTTTCTTAATCTTTAGAAAGTAAGCCAGAAAGGCTGCTCCAACTAAAGCTATTGTTAAAATGATTCCTATAATGCAGATAGTTGAGAATGTGTCTATGGTGAAGAATATCGTTTCTGATTTTCCTGTATCTCCTGTAGTGTCATTTGCGTAGACAATTAAGCTATGTGAACCATCAGATAACTCAGCAACATTTAATGTGTTTTCTGTTATGGTTATGTTTTTTTGTCCGTCTAGGCTGTAGCCAATCCATGTAGTTACTTCATTGACAGTGAAGTTTAAGGAAACACAATTAACAGTATACGTTCTGTTTTCTGGAGAACTTAGGTAAATCTCTGGAGGCTGAAAAAATAGAACTGTCGCCACTTCAATGTCGACTGGGTTCATGAGTGGGTAATTGTCTTGGTTATTTTCATCCATAATGTAAGGTGTATCTCCTATACCGTCTCCATCGCTATCGGTTCCATTGTAGTCGCTCCAGTAATTTCCTATTGAGCTGTTATCCCAGATGTTAGCAGAGTCAGGATCATAAATAAGATGACCGCTAATGAAGTTTTGACTATTGTTGATGAAATTATTATAATAAATCATGTTGTTCATTTCGAACGGGTCTGGTTTACAAACATAATAATCATCACCATACCATTGGGTTACTATACCCCCTTTGTTGTTAGCTATGTGGTTCCCACTAATTATGCTCCCATTTTCATCACCTTCATGACCCATCAGGATGCGTATGCCAGTGCCACAAGAAGTTATGTTGTTGCCAACTATGGTGTGAGAGTAGCGGGAACTTCTACGAAAGTAAATGCCCGTACTGAAATTTGTGACTGAATTCCCAGATATAACGTTACTTTGACAATCATATAAACCAGCGATGCCTGAACGAGCATCTAGAAGGAATTGCTTTCTTGACACTACATTATCAATTACCTTTGAATTAATGGTGTCTATAAGAAGGATACCACTTCTGATTCCTTTTACAATCACATTCTTGACTGTCACATTATTTACTTGACTTAAGGTTAGCACATAATATCCTCCATCACTATAATCCTGAATGATGTGCCAATCCCCGTCAAAAATAATATCATCTTTTTTAATTGTTACAGTACCCACGATGTTTTCAGTCAATTTGTAAATGTTTCCGTCCCTTTGAATCTTGTCGGTTCCCTCAACCCTTCCATCAGCCCTGATGTAAATCGTGCTTTCTGCCTTCACTGTTCCAATTTCTGAAATGAAAACCACAGCAAAACAGAGAATCAACAATAGAGTAAAGACTGTTCTTTGCTCCACCATTTGAGGTACCTAATTTAATCTGGCATAACATAGCTGAAAAAAGTATTTGTCAAGAAAACTTGACCAAACCAGTGTTTTGCTGGTCAAGAAAAATTGACCTGTTGATCTCTGACATTTTGGTTAGTTAAATATACATTTAGGGTTCTTATGAAGCAACCATATACTGTTTTACAATCATTTTTCTTGAGTCACCATGAAACTAGAAATTTTCAGTCAAGAAGTCTTCAGATAGTTCCACAGTTTGTCGCCCACGTAGTGGAGGGTTTTCACGATTTTTCCGCTATCGAGAGCTTTCATGTCTTCAGAACTGAAGAGGGCTACACCTACGGCTAAGGGCTTGCCGTGGCGCTCATCAACTACGAGAAGAAGAGCATTCTCTTCGAATTCGCCTTTGATGGCGCGAACGCCGGGAGCCATCACGTCCGCCCCTTTGCAAACATAGGGAACGGCGCCCATATCAACAACTATTTTGGGGATAACCGCGAAAAGCTCTTCGAAGTATAGAGTGGGAAAAAGAACTCCATTGGACCTTGCCAATAGGGGTCTGCCGTCAAATAAGAAGACTTCAGCGATTTCAGTTTCATTCACCTCGACACCAGTTTTCCACCCCAGTAACTGTTTAATGTCTGTTCCCAGCGTTTCAGAAACCTCTACAAGAAACCTCTTAGCTTCTTTCTCTTTCAGTAAATGTCTGCGACGCTTCTTTGGCAATTCAGGCACCACGGTTCATACAATGTTTTCAGTCTTTTAAGTCAAAAACTTTGGGGCGAATCTGGCGTGGCTATTGCAGAGTATGGTTTATCAACGCTTTTTAGATGGTGGCGAACAAACATTGCAGATTTCTGGAAAGTCTAAGTGACTCTTGCGCCGATCAGACATCAGGTCTCCGGATCTTAGGGCTTCGCATAACTTGCAGAACTGCAGCATAGCATCGAAGGGAGAAAGCTTTTCGGCGGCGATGCCTGCGGCGATCTCAGCCACTATGGCTCTAATAGCGGAGGAGGCTTCAAGCTGCTTCACCATTTTTTCTCCCCGTTTTGAGTAAAGATAATGGCTTATGGAGGCTTGGGTTGTTCCCAGTTTTTTTGCCGCAGCCACTTGAGAAAAGTTGAAGTTCTCTATCAGACTTCTTGCTATCATAGAACGAAATGCGGGCAGAACTGAGCGGACAATACTTTCACATGGAGGTCGCAATTGCTTTCACAAGGTTATAACAGCGTTATTGCTTATAAAGGAAACGCGAAAGTTAATCCGAAAAATCATAAATTCAGCTGTATTGCTGTTCTGACTCAGTACGGAGTTGGTTTAGCCAAAGAAGGCTACCTTTTGTAGACGTAGAGTGTGTGAGATGGGTAACCTAGTTTAGGGTTTTCGCAGAAGTTATCAACTTTTGAGGGTTTCCATCCCAGAATTTCGTAGTCATGGGAGACGACCCTGGCGCCAGGTTTGAGTTCTGCCTCCAGTTTTGGCTTGATTTTTTCGTTTGCACTGGTTGTTAGATAGAGAAACACGACGTTGGCAGAAGACAGGTTAACATTAAATATGTCTTTCTGGATTATCTGGGGTTTCTCCTTTAAATCGAGTTTCTCGATGCTGCTTAGGGCTCTCTTTGCCAGATCGTCCCTCAATTCAATTCCCACAGATTTTGCTCCGAAGTCCTTGGCAGCCATTATGACCGTTCGACCGTCTCCGGAACCTAAATCATACAGGACCTCTCCTGGCTTGAGTTCAGCTAAAATAAGCATCTGACGCACTACTGGCGTGGGCGTAGCAACAAAAGGTGCAAGAAACACCGCATTCTCCTCTTGGTTTTCTTTTATAGGTAAGCGCTTGCTTTTATGGTTTTCGCGAAACTATCAGCATATAAACTCTCTTCTTTCTGTATAAAAACAAGATTCAATAACCGACTGGGTTAAATTGGTTATATACATAATTTTATTTAATAACCATAGGGGGTGCGGTTGGTCAAGATGGCAGAAGGGGGCTATAAGGTTGTTCTAACCGCTGACAGAACTTTAATGAGCGAGTACAGAGGAGGAATTTTTCTTGGCTTCAGCGCCTGCGTGCCAAAAGGGCTGATTCCTGACTGGCTTTACTTTTCGCTGCTCTGTCCATCTGTTCCAGTGAATGAGGATGGGTCAGTTAAATATGCTCCCTGTGGAACAAGAAAAATTGAAGCCGCCCTCCTGGATTACGGTTTCAAAAGGAAAGATGTGATTGTTGCTCACCCGGAACATCTCCACAAAGTTGTAGGTTCCAAAACAAAAGTCATTGGAATCACTGAAACTGATCCTTTGGGTATAGCTCCAGCCACTTCGACATTCACCCAAGTGTTTAACGGCAGAGCATACATGAACTTGAAATTCAAGGAACTGCTTAGCCATCCTGCCATCAGAAAACACAGACCACGAATCATTGTTGGAGGTCCCGGAGCTTGGCAGCTTGAAGACAGAGAAAGCCGAGGCAGCTTGGAAATAGACTGTGTAGTCGTTGGTGAAGGAGAGAAGGCGGTGGGTCCGCTTTTCGAGAGGGCGGTGGATGGAGAATCGCTTCCAGAAGTTGTGCATGGAAATGTGGCTGAAACAGAAGAAATCCCGTTAATTAAGGAAGCGACAATAGATGGGATAGTTGAGATTGCTCGGGGATGTGGACGCGGCTGCGACTTCTGCGTCCCCACGCTTAAGCGTTACCGTTGCCTCCCAATAAAAGACATCCTAAAGGAGGTTGAAGTCAACCTTAGGGCGGGGAGACGACCATTACTGCATGCAGAGGATGTGCTCAGGTACAAGGCTAAAGGCTTAGAAGTGAACGGAGAGGCAGTGATAGAGCTTTTTAAAACGGTGAGGAGTTATCCTGGAGTTAACGCGGTTGCCATAAGCCACTTTGCTCTCTCTTCTATTGCGAGTGCACCGGACGTTGTTGAGGAAATCTCGAACATTTTGGGTGCAGGCGAGGGGGAAGGGTGGCTTAGCGGGCAAACAGGCTTAGAAACGGGTAGTCCTCGGCTGATTGAAGCAAACATGAAGGGAAAATGCAAGCCCTTCGAGCCGGAGGACTGGCCACAAGTGGTCATAGACGCTTTTGAGATTATGGCAAAGAACTGCTGGGTTCCATGTGCTACACTGATTATTGGGCTTCCCGGCGAAACAGAGAAAGACATTGACTTAACCGTTGATCTTCTGGAGGAGCTGAAGCAGTTCAAGAGTTTGATTGTTCCCCTGTTTCTTGTTTCGATGGGAGGACTGAAAGACAGAACTGAATCTTTCACCGTCGAGAAGATGACGCCCAAGCAGTCTGAACTTTTCCTGAAGTGTTGGGAGCACAACATAGATTGGGGGCAGAAACTTCTTCAAGAATATTTTCTCACAAAAAGCGGAATTAAGGGGTATGGGCTGAGATTGCTGTTTTCGTATGGCACCAAACAAGCTAGGAAACTGATTCGTCAATGCAAAGAGGATTACGATTACGATTTGGCAGCCATGATCCAAGACGAGAGAAGCGGAAAGATAAGTTTGGGTCCAGCGCCCATACGTTTCATCTACCGATACTTACGCGAAAACAGATAACTTCGCCAAGAAAGGTGGATACGCTTCTACCAGAATTTGCGTTTCAGAGATTTCTTTTCAGCTTCTGTTATCAACTCGAAGAAGTGATCCGAAAGCATATTCTCCTTCTCTAGGATTTCTTCTGCGTCAGAGATTTGTATGTTTCGTCCGGAGAGAGAAACAGCGGAGGCTTTGCCGTATTTGGAAAGGAGCCTAGCCGTTTTTGCTGCCTGCCGCTTAATTTTGGTCTCGCTTTTCGTCAACTTTTCTCCTCTCTTATCCACCAGAGACTGAACTCCAGCTTCACTCCTTCCCAGCATGCCTAAAGCGGGAGAGCCACATTTGGGGCAGACAGGCTTTTCCGGCAGATCGTTCATGCGAATCATTTCTTGATAGTCCCAGCATTTGGTGCATACGAAGGTTCGAACCTCGTTAAGGAGACGCGCTCTAGCCGACTCGATCAGAATAAGTTTCATGCGTTCAGGGGGAATCAAATCAGTTTTCATGCTGACTTTTTCTATTCCAACCCGCGCAACCGGAGAGGCATCCCCCAAAGTCTCCAACTTCCGAATCTCAATCTCGCCGTCCCGAACAGCAGCCAGAACACTGATTGACTGTTCCAGATCCAAGTCTTTCCTGAAAACCTCCTTCAGAGCCTCATCGTAGATGGCTGTATCCTCGAAACTCTCCAACAACTTGCGGAGGCTGACTCTGCTCAAGTCAACCCACTTCTGTATGGCGCCGAATCTTCTTGCCACATGGAACATGCGCCTCTTGAAAAGCCCAGTTTTGACAGTAGAACGGACCATGACGTCCCGGATTTCCAGTTCGCTCATCATTTTCAGAGCATCTAAAACTTCCAGTATGCGGTCGGCGTTGACGGCGCCCAGGGTGTTAACGAAAATGCGGTAGGGGTCATGCTGAACCACGACGCTGTATCCGGTTTGATCAGACAAAATGTGACCCAGCAGCTGAGCCAAAGCCCTGTTCGTCAAGGAGCCAAAGTTGGCGTGCAGGATCACAAAGTCTTCCCAATCCTCAACCAGAAGCCGCTTATCCGTGGGAACAGGGTAACCCTTCTTCACATGCTCAACAGTTTCACGAATTGCCCGCAGCACAGTTTCTGGGTCAGCGGGATATTTCCCAGCTAACTCCTCCGCGATTCTGGCTGCTGTTTTTCCGTTTTTGTTCTGCTCTTCCACGAAGCCTCTGATTTGACCAACCTCTTGCGCTACATCAAAGGGGACAGGAATCTCCTCTCCGATCCAGCTTGGAATGGCTCCGGTTGGGTCCTCAGTCTGCTTCACGAAGATTTGGTCTCCAGAAACACTCACAATCTGCCAAGGTCTACCCTGAATGATGAATTTCACGCTGGGTTTGCCGTACTCGGCGACGAAGGCTTCATCCAGCACACCCACAGCAGAGTTCTGCCCCTCATCGATAACCAGATACTTCTTTTCTGCAGGAATCATGGACAGGTTATCGAAGTAGTATTCGTACAGCGGCTTTGTTTTGCGGGGCTTAATGACCAGTTTGTCTTCTTCGGAAACCCATGCAAAACGTGGAAAACGGCGATGCATGTAATCTAAAACGTTCCCGATGTCTTCTACGGTAAGGTCAGCGTAGGGGAAAGCTTTCCTGAAGAGATCATGAATTTCGCTGAAACGCCACTCTTTCTGCTTCATCAGCAAACCAGCAATCTGATGGGCAAGAACGTCGTAAGGCTTCGGCGGAACCTGCAGAGGCTCCAATTCTTCGTTTATTGTTCTGCGGGCGATAGCCATAGCCTCGAGGGTGTCGTCTGAATCCATGGTGATGATAACGCCTTTTGGGATGCGTCCGATCCGGTGCCCGCTTCTGCCGATTCGCTGAATGAGGCGCGTAACCTGCCGGGGACTCATATACTGGATCACCATGTCAATGCGCCCCACATCTATGCCCAGCTCCAGAGAAGAGGTTGCAACGAGACCCTTCAACTTGCCGTTCTTCAGTCCCCGTTCCGCAGCTATTCTAGAGGGTTTAGCCAGTGAGCCGTGATGAATGGAAACGGGGAAGTTCACATCCCAAACCTTGAATCGGCTGGCTAATACCTCTGAGATGGAGCGGGTGTTGGTGAAGAGGAGAACCGATCTGTGCTCTTCGATGTATCGGCGGATAACCCGGAGGCGAGCGGCAACCTCAGGATGCGTAAACAACGCTGCAGCCAATTCGTAGTCTTCCTGTGCGGGTTGCGGAAAAAGTATCTTCAGATTCGTTAGCCGCGCTAGGGTAACCCTCACAATTTCGACTTCACGGTCGGACCCAACTAGAAACTGAGCAACCTTTTGTGGACTGCCAATCGTGGCTGACAACCCGATGCGCTGAAAGTCCCTGCCCGTTACCCACCGCAGCCTCTCCAGCGCCAGAGACAGCTGGCTTCCCCTCTTGCTGTCCGCCATCTCGTGAACTTCATCCACTATCACCCATCTGACCGCGCTAAGATGCTGACGCATCAGTCTCCCCGGCAGGATGGCTTGCAGGGTTTCGGGGGTGGTTATCAGCATGTCTGGAGGGCTTCTAGCCTGTCTAGTTCTCTCCTTGTTGTCGGTGTCACCGTGCCTAACAGCCAATTTAACGTCAAGGTTGTTGCACCACCACTCCAGACGCTCAAGCATGTCCCTGTTCAATGCTTTGAGGGGGGTCACATACAGGATTTTGATTCCCCGTCTTCTATCAGGGGTCCTGAGAAGCATATCAAGAACCGGAAGAACAGCTGATTCAGTCTTTCCAGTGGCGGTGGGGGAGATAAGGAGAACATTTTTTCCCTCCAGAATTCTTGGGATAGCTTTTTCTTGGGTTTCAGTAGGTGCTTTGAAGCCTTTCTCCTCAACCAACCTGCGGATAGGCTTAACGAAACCGTCGAAAACGTTTTTGGGTCTCTCTGACAAAGTGATTATGCACCAAAGCTGAAAAAGTAAAGCAAAGCCGTTGTAAAAAGCATTTTGGAACCATAAATCAGCGTTTCATATTAAAAAAATGGCTCTTCAGGAGGTTATCACACTCCTCATTAGTCAGAATGGAAGGCAAATCTTTTATTCAACAATAAACAAAAGATGATGCGATTGTTATTGGAGGAAAAGGAATGGCTAAATGTAAAAACTGCGGAGCCGAAGTTGCCAAACCCAGAAAAAGTTGGAAGATGGCTGGTCGCCCAGATAAGGCAGGAAAAAGAACCCAATTAACAATTGGACTTTTCGACTGCCCCAGCTGCAACAAATCGTTTAAGGTTGTCTTAAACAAGCAGAAGATCTGATGATCCGACCTCGCCGAGATCTGGGCATCCTTGGGTGCAAGGAAACTTCAGTTTGACAGGTGGCAACTGCCTAAAGGTAGTGGGTTTCAGCCATAGGCGAACTGTGAGGTCTACAGTATCCTCCTTTTTTTATTCTTTTTTAGGCGCTATGTTTTTATGTTTTGAAATGAGAAGAAAGTTAAAAAACTAAGCTTATTGGAGACAAGAGCGGGTATGAAGCTGCCTGAGGTACTCAAGCGAGATTACGTGCAGACTGTTATAATGATACTTGCTGTGATACTTGCCGTCTTAATTTTCTGGTACGGTTTAAGATTCGCCTTCAGAACAGAGTATCCCATCTTAGCTGTCGCCTCGGGAAGCATGGAGCCCGTGTTGTATGCAGGAGACCTAATATTTGTTGAAGGAGTGCAGAATTTTGGTGACATTCACGCCGCACCTAAAGACGCTGACCCTCCCGGCGACATACTCGTGTATCAAGGACCAACCGAGCTGATTGTGCACAGGGCAGTAGAGAAAAGCCTTAATGAAGATGGAACTTACAGCTTCAAAACATGGGGCGATAACAACAATTGGCCAGATGGGGGAACCGTAGACGAAAGCAAAATCGTTGGCAGGTATCTGGGGATTAAGGTGCCGTGGCTGGGTAACATTGCCCTGTTTTTTGAGCCTCTTGAAATGAAACTAGCCTTCATCGCGTTATGGGTAATACTTCTGGTAGTCATAGAGTTGGTTCCTTCAGCGGCAAAGAAACTAAAAAGTGGCGACACTGAAGCAAGCCTTTATAAATAACTGCACCAAATTCATGATGTTTTATAAGGAGGGTTGGATATACCCGAGGTTGTAGCTTCTATCCGAATAGAGAATGTTGTGGCGTCTGCAACGTTAAATCAGAGAATTGATTTGAACGCGGTTGTTAAAGGATATCCGGGAGTTGAGTATCGTCCGGAACAGTTTCCGGGCTTGGTTTTCAGGTTAAAGAGACCTAAAACGGCTACTTTAATCTTCAATTCTGGGAAGATGGTTTGCACAGGAGCTAAGTCAGAGAAAGAGTCGAAGAGAGCAGTGATGAAGGTCATCAGGGAACTGAAGAAGAGCGGAATAATAATCATCGGAAAACCCGAGTTGAAGATACAGAACATTGTTGCCTCAGCGAATTTGGCTGGGTTAATAGACCTTGAACGGTCTGCCTACTCTCTGGGCAGAACAATGTATGAGCCTGAACAGTTTCCGGGTCTAATCTACAGAATGGATTCGCCAAAAGTTGTGATTCTTCTCTTCGCCAGCGGAAAACTTGTTTGCACCGGAGCCAAAAAGGAAGAGGACGTTTACGAAGCAGTCACCAAACTTCATAAAACACTTGAAGAAGAAGACCTGATATACTACGAATAAACCCCTGTTTTCTCTTTTTTTGGAAGCTTTTTATTACAGATGTAGAGCAGAGACTGTAACTTATGGGGCATGCTTGATTATTTTTCCGCATTTTGGGCAGTGAACGTGGCGGAGCGATTGCTGGGAGTCCCATCCTGAGATCACAGCTTCTTCTGTAGGTAGCTTGTATCCGTAGTGTGGACAACAATAAAGCTTTGAAGGCGTGAAAAACCGCTTCAGTCTATTCAGTATCCCCACCGCTGTACCCTGCTGCGAAGGGTCAACCACATCCTCCATTTATAAGCAATGAAAACTCGATAAAGATTCCAGATTAATATAACTACTATACACAACAGAAACTGAAGGCTAACGCTGTACGCCTATTTTCTTTTTACTTGCTTCAGTATGGTATCCAACTGTTCTTCGGTTATGGCGTCCATGTCATAGAGTTTGCGGGCAAGTTCACTTGTTCTCAGCAGGTAATGAAGTTTAATGCCGTTCTTAGCCAAGTTGGCTTCTCCGTTCTCCTCTCGATCCAGAAGAACAACAGCGTCGGTTACCACGCCACCTTCGGCGCTGACAGCTTCAGCAGATTTCAGGATAGACCCGCCTTTGGTTATGAGGTCGTCCATCAGCAAGACGCGGTCGCCAGGCGAGAGAATCCCCTCCACCCACCTTCCCCTTCCATGCTGTCGTTCGGTGGGGCGAACATAAAGGAAAGGTTTTTTGAGGTGGTACGCGGTGATGGATGCGAAGGATATGCCTGCGGTGGGGATGCCTGCGATTCGGTCAAAGCCATCGGCTCCGACATCGTTTTTTATCAGTGCGAGGTAGAGGTCGCAGATTTTTTTAAAGGCGTCAGGGAAGCTTGGAACAATTCTTAAGTCTATGTAGTAGGGGCTCACCTCGCCGCTGGTGAGTTTGAAAGTTCCAAATTTCAAAGCGCCAATCCTGTTCAGAATTCTGCCCAGCTCAGCTTTCATTTCTTCCTTTTTCAAATCCTCGCCTCCTTCCTTATGGAAGTTATACGGTGTGGGTTTTAAAGAGATTGCGTAGATTTCTCCGTTACTTTTAAATGAAGCACAAAGAAAACCTTCTAACAAATCAGAAGTGTCTTCTATGGTGGATGTGTGGCTTCCCTACGGGAAAACTGAGGTCTGTGCAAGGATACCCACCCGAAATTTTCTGGGCTCTATAGAGCCTAAAGAGAAGGTGGGAGTTGCAGATTCAAGAGCTGAGATTGAGAGAGCATTAAGCCAGCCGATTGGAACAGAGCGGCTGAGGGAAATAGCAAAGGCGGGCGACAGAGTAGCCATAGTTGTTGATGATGCAACGCGGGCAACTCCAAGTTACCTGATGATTCCTCCCTTACTTGATGAACTTAACCAAGCTGGAGTAAAAGACGAAGACGTTACCGTAATCTTTGGCTGCGGCACTCATCGCCCCGTAGCCCCAGAAGAGAAAGAAAAGCTCATAGGAAAAGAGGCGCTACAAAGAGTTAAAGCCATAAACCATGACTACGAGGCGGAAGATCAAGTTTTTCTAGGCAAAACCTCTCAGGGAACCGAAGTCCACGTCAACAAGGTCTTCGCCGAAGCCGATGTGAAAATTTTGGCGGGAGACATAAACCTGCACTACTACGCTGGCTACGGAGGCGGAAGAAAAGGAGTGCTTCCCGCAGTTTCAAGCGCCGAAACAATCCAGCATAATCACGCAATGCTCCTGCATCCTAAAGCTACGACAGGCGTTCTGGATGGAAATCCTGTGCATGAAGACATGACGGAAGCGGCTAAACTCGCCAATGTCGACTTCATCTTGAATATCGTAACAAACAGCAAGGGAGAGGTGGTTAAAGCCTTTGCTGGAGACTTGGAGCAAGCATTTCTTGAGGGAACAAAACTTGTAGATGAAATGTATAAAGTTCCACTCGAGCAGAGGGCAAACATTGTGGTTGTTAGTGCTGGTGGATATCCCCATGACATTAACCTGTATCAAGCCTCCAAAGGAATCCACAACGCCGTAGAAGCGGTGAAAAGAAGAGGCGTCATCGTTCTGGTGGCAGAGTGCCCTGAAGGACACGGAAATGAAGCGTTCTCCGAATGGATGGAAAAGTTCACTGACTTGAAGCGGATAGAGAGGGAGATAAGGAAACGTTTCGTGCTAGGGGGACACAAAGCCTACTACTTAACGAAGATTCTACAGAAAGTGTCTATTATCTTGGTTTCGGTTATGCCTGACTGCTACGCAGTGAACACCTTCAAACTGAGAACAGCCACAGCCCTGAACGATGCCCTGCGGGACGCCTTCGAGTTAGCAGGCAAAAATGCCAAAGTTTACGTCATGCCACATGGGAGCACCACATTACCCGAGTATAAAGCTGCTGAACAAAACGGTTAATGAGGCGCCTTTATAGGTCTGTGAATTTTGCGGTTACTTTTGCTATTTCTTCAAACTTGGTTAGAACCTTGTCGATTTTTTCTCCCATTCTGTAGGTGTCCTTGTCAAGCCTTCCTTCAGGGTTCAGTTCCTTCAGCACGTTAGACTGGTTAAGATTTGGGTTTTTGTGGGCATAAGGCCATAGCCTGAAAGAGCCGCCTGTAATCTCATCTATCAAGTAAACATCCCCCTCGATAATGCCATACTCTAGCTTCATGTCAACCAGCTGAATGCCAAACTTCGCAAAAGCATTCTCAAGGTGAAGAAAGACTTCCGCATTAATCCTCCGCATTTCAGAATACTCGTTGCCCCCCTTCGCTTTAACAATATAGTCGATGTACTTTTCATCCAGCATGGGGTCATGCAATGGATCATCCTTGTAGTGAAACTGGGTGATCACAGGGTCAAATCTGGTTCCCTCGGCGATGTTTCCCCACTTCAGTATGGAGCCCGCGGCGATTCTTCGAGATACAACTTCAAGGTTTATCTTCCGATCAAGCTTCTTCACCAGAACAACTTTTTCTTGAGGGCAAGAAAGGTGGTGTGTCCGAACGCCTTTACGGTTTAACAATTCGAAAATGTCCCTGTTGGTTCTCCAGTCCACCAACGCTTTGCCTTTGATGACGTCATGTTTCACGCCGTCTCCCGCGGTTATGTCGTCCTTAAAGACCATGTACGCGGTCTTGGGGTCCTCCGGGTTCTCATAGATTATCTTAGTTTTTCCTTCTGCAACTTTTTTCAAGGAACCGAAATCGATCGGCATAAAGTTTACCTCAAGTTTCAGGTATGTGAAACAGATTATTTTAACTTGTCTAACCTCTGAAGCAGGGAGATTTTACCCACTTATGTTCCGAAAGGATTTTAATCTAGATGAAAAGAGAAGAGTTAGCCATGACTAGCCAAACTGTGCTTGGAAAATTCTCTGGAACCGAAAGCGTATGCAAAACGTGTAAACACCTAACCAAGCTAGATGGACGCTTCTACTGTAAGCTGCTGGGCGCCTTCCTCGCAGAACAAACCCTTTACCTTCCCTGCGACTTGAAAGAAACTGTTTAATGCCGAAAACTTCAGAGCAGCTTTTTGGGTCAAAAAACTTTAGTTCTTTTTCTTTTTCTTGATAATAAAGAACACGACTATAACCACAATCGCAACTGCTACTATTGCTAAAATGTAAATTAAGCTTGAATCGAAACCGCCATCTGTGCTGCTTTGTTCATTCATCAAACCATTGTTTGTTACTGTGATGGTTCCGCCTGAATCTTCCACAAATTCTTTCCCTTCCGGACCAATAGAAGCTAGAACTGAGCTGCTGACATCCTCGATGAAGGGAACGTTAAAGGTGATGGTGCCATTCTCGCCATTGTAAACTACAATTCTGGCGGTGTTAGATGTGGTTTTCACAAGCCAATTTTCTGCGTTTAGCTCCCCATTGTTCATCAAGGTCAGGGAATGGCTGGAATTGCAATCACTGTTAATCATTGTCATGGAATCCCAGTTTGTTATGCTGGTTGACCCTGAACCGGATAGTTGAAAGTTTTCGAAAACCATTGGACCGTTGCTTGACAAAATTGTTGATGAGTTAACTGATGACATGTAGACTGTACAGTTATTTACGTTGACTTCTCCATCGTTCAGGTAGTTAATGACTCCGCCATTGTTGACGAAGGCGCATGATTGCCATGTGGCGTTGTTGCCCAGAATGTTTACGGCGCTCCGTTTTCCATGAGACCAGCCAGAAATATCCATGCTACATTCGGTCATCGTCAGGTTTCCAGTCAAACTGTTCATGTTCACTGTTCCGCCATAGTTAACGTCAAATACACCGTGACGGAGCAGCAGGTCGCCGCTGTTGAAGAGTTCGATTTTTCCTTCTGCGCCGTTAACAACGAAAGTGGTCTCAAATAGCCCAGCCTCGCCATAGTTTGTGATGAAGGTGCCGTCAAACTGGTCCTTGAAATATCCGTTCTGAACAGTCAATGCGCCATCGTTTGTGAAGTAGAAGTAGCCTCCGAAGACGTCGACTGAAGTGTCGATCATAAGGCAGTCGCCCTTATTGTTAACCGCGAATGTGGAGTTGCCTATCACGGTGACGTGAACAGTTTCGAAGGTCAGGAATCCGGCGTTATGTATTGTAAGATTCGCTTGGTTACACCTGATTGTAGTGCTCTCTATAGTCAATTCGCCATTGTTCACTATTTTAAGTTCAGTTATGGCGCCTTCTGTTCCATTAATCTGCAGTGCGCCTTCGATGACAGCTGTTTCTCCCTCATCCACAGTTAATATGCTGTCAGAGGTGATGACCAGAGATTCGCCTGAAGCCGGCAAATCATCCAAACTCAACACAGTATCGGCTGAGTAACCAACTTGGCAACAAACAGTAACCAATAACACGGAAAGTAACGTTAGGCACACAATCTTAGTTCTACACATTTCATTTTTTCTCCGTTCGGAAACATTCTGTAACAATTTACTCTTGTTAAAACTTTCTTTTCCCATATAAGCTCTGGGATACGAGGTACCGTACATAACCCGAACTTAGGTTTTTAGATAAACTTAAGAAGGTTGCTGAAGGATGAATTTTCAATTAAAAGAGGTTTTGTATATGGAATTGAAGGGAAGCAAAACTGAGAAGAATCTGCTCAAGTCGTTTGCCGGTGAGTCACAGGCAAGAACCAGATACACCTTTTTCGCCAGCGTAGCAAAGAAGGAAGGATACGAACAGATCTCAGAAATATTTACTGAAACAGCAGGCAACGAAAAGGAACACGCGGAACTTTTCTTCAAATATCTCAAAGGCGGAATGACAGAAATCACGGCTTCTTACCCTGCAGGAGTAATCGGAACAACAGCAGAGAACCTGAAGGAGGCAGCGGAAGGAGAGAAAATGGAGTGGGGAACATTATACCCAGATTTTGCTGAGGTAGCGGAGAAAGAGGGTTTCCCAGAGATAGCTGACACGTTTCGTATGGTTGCAGGAGTAGAGGAGAAGCATGAGCGAAGATACCGGAAACTGCTGGCAAACGTTAAACAGGGAAAAGTGTTCAAAAAAGACAAAGTCATCAAGTGGAAGTGCAGAAACTGCGGTCACGTATACGAGGGCAGCGAAGCTCCAGAGAGATGTCCAGTGTGTGACCATGCAAGAAGCTACTTTGAGGTTTGGTGCGAAAATTACTAAACAAACTGTAAGGGGGTGTAAATGTGACTGAGGAAGGACAAGTATACGTTTGTGAGATATGCGGAAACAAGGTGAAAGTCATCGAGTCTGGCGCCGGAACTCTGGTTTGCTGCGGACAACCCATGACTCTAGTGAAGTAAACTTGTTTGCTGGGAAGATGTCTCCCGCTTCTTTCCCTTTTTTAGTGGTTTTTAGACTAAAACAGTAGCTTTTTGTAGAATCGTTACTAAAAATCAGGTAGAACGGTTTTCAAACTCGGTTATATCATAGTTTTTCAGGAGGGCTTTTGGTTAATTCTTCAAAGCGTTTACCCTTCTGTTTTTACGTGCACAAAAAAGCTCTTAAGCCGAACTGGATGAATATATAGCCAGCAATATAGAAGGGGCTTTAGCTAAATGAAAAGAAAATTTTCAATATTGGTGCTGTGCAGTCTACTGCTGATGATAACCTTTGGAACCGTCAGGGCGGGCAACCCAGACTACTCAGTCATGGAGTATGGCGCTATAGGCACAACCACTTATGATGGACATTGGAGCGAACCACTTGAATGGTACGACGGACCAGAGCTGGCGATGGATAACGGCGCTCTTGGCGTATATAATCTTGACTTCAACACATATGCCATGCAGTGGTGTATCGAATTTTTCACTGACACCACCGACGACCCTGAAGACTACTGGCAAATTTCCCTTGATGACAGCAACACTGGGGGCAGTGCTCCTCAGTCCGACGATTACATGATGGAGATTGTAGGCCACACGGATCTAACATTTTATCAAGGAAATGGAGCAAGCTGGGATGAAATTACCCCAGGAGACGGCGAAATAACGTGGGGTAACATGCTGGATGGATCTCCGAGGAATACAACTGCCCACTGGATTCTAGAACTCGGTGTCATAAAGACAACAACAGTTGCAGTTAACCCACCACCAACTGGAATGAGAGTTGCAGCTTACGACGCAAACACCAGCACACTTGCAGCGTGGCCACCAGGCAGTGACGCAGACGTCCCAGATGAGTGGGGATTAATCGATGGATACTCAATGGACCCAATACCAGAGAGCTTAAACCTTGCAGTCATGGTCTTCCTGTCATCAGTCACGTTAGTGGTCGGCTCACATTATCTGCAGAAACACTCAAAGAAACGAGAAATAGTTTAAACCCGATGATGCCCAGAAGCATCTCGGTTTAAACATCCCCCTTTTTTGTTTAAATGCAACCAAAAGGTTGTGTGTTATTTTTCTTGGTAAATGTGGCTTTTTTTAAAATAGTGTTCAGAAAAGTGAGTGAATGCTCCCTGACTTACGTGTGGGGTCGCGGGGATTTGCCCACAGGGCAAGTGGAAACATCACCCGATTTTCTGATGCAATAGCATGTTTTGATGTTGCTCAGATTAGATTCAGCTTAGAATTTAGAAAACGAAAAATTAAATAGAAATGAAGCTTTTAAATTAACAGGTTTTCTAGATGAGCGATAATAAGAAGAGGTTAACAACAAACTTTGGAAAACGAGTAGATGACGACCAGAATTCTGTTACGGCTGGAACCCGTGGTCCAGTATTGCTGCAGGATGTTCATTTGATCGAAAAATTGGCACATTTCAACAGAGAACGGATACCTGAACGAGTCGTTCACGCCAAAGGAGCCGGGGCAGGAGGATATTTCGAGGTTACAAGTGATGTAAGCAAGTATACAAAGGCAAAGTTCCTCTCTGAAATAGGTAAACGCACCGAGGTTTTCGTGAGATTCTCAACTGTTGGCGGTGAAAAAGGATCAGCAGATGCTGAACGTGACCCACGGGGATTCGCAGTGAAGTTTTACACAGAAGAAGGAAACTATGATCTTGTTGGAAATAACACGCCCGTGTTCTTTATCCGTGACCCCCTGAAATTTCCGGATTTTATTCACACTCAGAAACGTAATCCGGAGACCAATCTCAAAGATGCGGACATGTTCTGGGACTTTCTGTCTTTGACGCCAGAATCTCTTCATCAGGTAACGATTCTATTCTCTGACAGGGGAACCCCCAAATCTTTCCGTAACATGAACGGATACGGAAGTCACACCTTCAAGTGGTACAACGAAGACGGCGAATCTTTCTGGATTAAATACCATTTCAAAACCAATCAAGGCATACAGAATTTAACCCGTCAAGAAGCTGAGCACATGAAAGGAGTTGACCCAGATCATGCTACTCGGGACCTCCATAAGGCGATTGAACAGGGAGACTATCCTTCATGGACCCTCCAAGTGCAAATAATGCCTGTAAAGGATGCCGAGACGTACCGTTTTGACGTTTTCGACGTAACCAAGGTTTGGCCCCATGGAGATTATCCGGTAATGGAAGTGGGTCGAATGGTTTTGAATCGAAACCCAGAAAATTACTTTGGTGAGGTGGAACAGGCAGCGTTTTCTCCAGGAAACTTTGTGCCGGGTATTGCGGCTTCACCAGACAAGATGCTTCAGGGTCGCCTTTTTGCATACCATGATGCTCATCGCTATCGATTGGGACCGAACTATCACCTGTTACCTGTTAACAGACCCAAAGGAGTGAAAACTATGAACTATCAGCGTGACGGGTACATGCGTTTTGACGCCAACGGAGGCGGTGCCCCCAACTACTATCCAAACAGTTTTGGGGGTCCAGAACCTGACATCCAAGCAGCCGAACCACCCTACGAGGTTTCCGGCAAAGCCGCTCGTCAACCATATACTCATCCCAACGATGATTTTGTGCAACCTGGAACTCTGTATCGAAAAGTCATGACGGATCAAGATCGGGACCACCTAATTGGAAACATTGTTACGCATCTTTGCAACGCTAAAAAGGAAATCCAAATCCGGCAGACAAAAATATTCTTCAAAGCCGACCCAGAGTACGGTCAACGCGTCGCTGAAGGACTCAAGATCAACCTGTAAAAAACTGAAAACATAGTTTATCGGCGGAGTCGCGGGGATTTGAACCCCGGACAAATGGAGATATCACCCGTCCCGCAACTCCCCCTTTTTTTGTCGAAACATATGACAGATTGTTCTAAGTGCTTGCGTGAGCATGAACAAGTTACATGATTCTACGTAAATGTGCATTATCAGTTAGGCGGAATCCATGTTTCCACGGTTATACTCCACTGATCTGCATTATCTTCAGATACGTCCAAGTAGTAGTTGCCCTTTTCGAGGTTCTGCAGAAACACGGTTCCTTGATCTTCAAGGTTTGTAAACGTCTCATAAGCTTCACTTTGTCCTTCCTTGTAGACTGATATGCCAAAAACAATAGATGCGTCTACGCCCGTGTATGCTACCCAGTTTATTCGCAACTCAGTTCCAGCAACGTAGAAATACTCAGTAGTAAACCCTGAGGAACCACCAAAACTTTCAACCACGTTCCACGCTCCCTTTTTCACAGTTCCCAAATCGTTTTCAAGGTTTACAATCTGATCCTGCAACGTTTGAATCTGCTCGTTTTTTTGTGCCAGCTGATCTTGCATTCCCATTAAAACACTCGCGAAGGCAAGAACCACTGTTGCTATGATGGTTACAAAAATTATGCACAGACTGGTGGTGTTGTTCAATTCTAAGCCTCCTTTTTCTATGAAACTGATCCCGTGTATCCAGGCGAGGGGGTGGTTGTTCCATCAAGAGTGTTATAATCAAGGCGGATTCTGCCAACTCCACCATCTCCACCAACCCTTTGCGGCAAATGGTTTCCTGAGCCTGCTATGGCTCTGCAGAAATTTGTTCCTCCCTGAATTGTTCTTGCGTATAGAAATATTGATCCTCCTGCTCCTCCGGACGACCCATAACTGTAGGAGCCATATTGGATTCCGTTTGTTGTTTCTCCAAGAGCTAAGAAACCGTCTGTGGGAGCAACAATCAAGTTTGCGTAGATGATTATTATTCCCCCTCCGTCACCGCCATCTGAGGGGTCAGGGTCATTGCCATTCCATTGTCCTCCTCCTCCTGACCCAAAGAATATTTTTGTTAGGTCGGCTACGCCATAGACCTCCCCTTTTCTGGCGTATGTGTCTCCGCTTCCGGTCCATGGATCACTGTCTGTTGCTCCTCCTCCATATTCTCCTCCGCCTCCACAGATGTAAGACCCTCCCGCACCGGCATTATTCATTTTTCCAACACCGTAACCGCCTCCGCCGATGCCTTTGCCGAGGTAGCTTTCGCCTTGATAACCATCTAGATTATTGGTTGGTCCGTATGCTCCGCCTCTGTACCCTTTTTCAGAAACGTCTATGCTGCCGCCAGTGTTGACGTTCACCGTTTCTGCCCGAAACACAACTATGCCTCCGATGTATCCATCCCATGCAGGAGCTGTTATGCTACTGCCAGAGTCAATTGAGACCGAGGTGTATTGAGGCACACGTACGATCTGGCTTGCGGTTGCACCTACGCTGTCAAAACTTCCAGAGTAATAGCTGTTATCGAGGGAGGACGTTAGGGTTATGTCATTTCCCATGATTGAGCTTATGTGCTTGAACTCGTAGGTTCCAGCTTCTCCTCCACTTGAATTCTGCATCTGTATCAGCAGTATTTCATCGTCCTCAGCGAATCCGCTGGCGCTGCTTACTGTTATTGTTGTTTCCCCTGCATTCTCGTTGCCAGTCAAAAAGGCATAAGCATTAACTATTTGGTCGCTACTTGAAACCGCTAAGGATCCGTCTGATCCGTCACCAACCCAATCAATTTGTGAACTAGCAGAAGAGGCTGAAGCAATGTATACGCATTTTGTGTTAGAAGCTGTTGTTATGGTAAACTTGTATTTCATTGCCGGATTGAAGCTTTGAGTCACTCTGACGATTGAGGTATCACCGGCGCCCAATGTTGCATTTCCAGATATAAAGGCTACATCAGTTGCTGACACCCCATTCACTTCAACATCGTTTATGGTAATCTTGCTGGTTCCCGAGTTTTTGAGGACAAGGTCAACGTAGTTGCCGCCTACAGACCATGTGTGGCTGCTAACCGTTAGCTCATCAACTTTCATGAACGAGAAAGATATCGAGCCCATCCACGCAGCGACGGCTATGGAAACGGCTACAACAACAGCGATCAGTATTATCGCCGCTATCACTGGGCTTAATGCCTTGTTGTTTTTCAAGGGTCTCAGCAATTTGTTACACAAACTGGCTCTTCTGATCGTTGTCTATGAAAAACATATTACTAAATAGATTATGAATCTCCAATATGAATTCCAGAAACAAAAAATGAGGGCTCGCTGCACATACACCCAAAAATCAGCACCATTCTTGCTGGTGGGGTCGCGGGGATTTGCCCACAGGACAAGTGGAGACATCACCCGCTAAAATCCCGCAACCCCCCCCTTTTTTTGAGAAACAACTTTGTCCAAAAAATCTTTTAGCTTAAACACCTGAAAAAGATACACACAGGGGAGAGGTATCTTGCCTAGAAAGTTGTTTCTCTCAAGCACTGTTCTGATTGTTTTGTTAACTTCTAGTTTTGTTGTTGTGGTTGATGCGAATCCTTCGGTATGGAGTCAAACATATGGGGGAACATCGTATGACCAGGCTGACTCGGTGGTTGACACGTCTGATGGAGGATACGCAATAGCAGGTTCTACACACTCCTTTGGTGCGGGAGGAAATGATTTTTGGTTGGTCAAGACTGATGCAAATGGAAACATGGAATGGAACAAGACGTTCGGCGGAACAGAACATGATTCTGCTAAGTCATTGGTTGCTACGTCTGATGGAGGATACGCAATAGCAGGAGGCACATATTCTTTTGGTGCTGGAAGCAGAGATTTTTGGTTAATCAAGACCAATTCAGATGGAAACAAACAATGGGCAAAGACATACGGGGGAGCAGAGTTTGACAATGTTTACTCGATGGTTGCGACTTCTGATGGAGGATATGTAATAGCAGGCATCACTTGGTCCTTTGGTGCTGGCTGGTCTGATTTTTGGTTGGTGAAAACTGACTGGGGTGGGAACATTGTGTGGAACCAAACTTACGGAGGAGAATATGGTGACGAGGCTTTCTCGGTTGTTGCGACTTCTGATGGCGGATATGCCCTGGTGGGTATCACATGTGACAGTCCTTCGCTTGAACTTTATCCACATGAGATTTTGTTGGTGAAAACCGATGCGTATGGGAATATGGAGTGGAACAAAACCTATGGACTAACGGTCGCTGATAGAATTAGTTCGTTGGTTGAGACTTCTGATGGAAGCTACGCAATGACAGGATACACAGAATCTTTTGGTGCTGGACGTGCTGATTTTGTGTTGATCAAAACTGACGAGTCTGGGAACATGGAGTGGAACAGAACATATGGTGGACCAGATTCTGATTGGGCTGGGTCATTGGTTGAGACATCTGATGGAGGATACGCAATAGCAGGAACCACACAATTTGAGCCTGGTGTGAATGACATATGGGTAATTAAAACTGATATGTATGGTAACATGCAGTGGAACCAAACATATGGCGGAACAGAAGAGGATAGTTATGGTTCGGTTATTGAGACGTCTGATGGAGGATACGCAATAGCAGGTTCTACACGTTCATTTGGCGCTGGAAATTGGGATTTTTGGTTGATAAAAACCGACGAAACAGGATTTGTTCCAGAATATTCCTCATGGCTCCTTCCATCATTACTGTTGGTTGCCACATTGGTTATTGTAATCTACAAAAAGAAGCTACTGGTGGGGTCGCGGGGATTTGAACCCCGGACAAATGGAGACATCACCCGTTTATTTTCCCGCAAACTCACCTTTTTTCAGTTTTGACTCAAAACAGGTATTGCTTACAGGATAAAACTTGTTTTTGCTTTTTTATATACTGAAAGAACAAGTGTAAATACAATAAATATCAACAGCATTAATATTCCTGTAGAAAACTCTGGAATAATTTGTTCGTTTGATTCGAGAACGGGTTCCCAAAGCCAAATAATTTCTGAATCCTGAGTTATAGTAAAAGAAGTACTTGTACCAGACCCACTCGACGGAACAGACCCAGAACCACTCCAACCAGTACAAGTCCAAACAGTATTTCCTATAGTAACAGAACTGTTCACACTAACAGTAACCGAAGATTCAGAATCATAAACATAAACACCACCCCCAGGACTAGGACTACCATAATCAGAAACAACATTCAATGAATATGAGCTTTCATGAGGTGAGAAGACTGCAGTTAATGTGCCCGGTTCGGTTGGCGTCCATGACGTTGCACCAGATACATCAATAGGCCCACAGGTACTTGACCAACTTTGAAAAGTATAACCTGAGGCAGAATTTGTCGTCAAAAATTTAAAATTCGGTGTCATTATGGCACTTTGACCACTTGAATATGTCACATTTTCGCCAAAAAGTTCCTGAACGGTAATTGTTCCGCCATTGCTCGGTATTGTAACAAAAGTCACTAAGGGTCCCCAACTTGCTCCAAAAAGTCCATTGCCTGTAACAGTAAGCATAGTGAATGGGTTTTCTATGTCACTTACCCAATTATTGTCTCCTTGATTCCATCGTAAAAAACCCCAATCAGCAGGAGAAACTGCCTCACAGGTATGAACGCCCTCAGAAAGAGAAACAACATCACCATGATAGTAACTATTGCCATCAATGATGACCCTGCAATCTGAAGAATACGCATCAGCATCATAATGAGCCCCAAATGATATAGTAAGCTGCGGGAGCACTGCAGTAACAATGAAAGTAGTACTTCGAGAATTGGAGATTCCCCAAATTATTTCAACAGGATAAGTTCCGGGTGATGAAACGGTAGGGATGGTGTACGTTTGAAAGTATGAACCGCTTCCATCTGTTGTGTCTGTGGCTATTAGTGCGCCATTGAATCTAAGGTCGTATGCTACTTCTGGTGCAATTCTACCCATTATCCAGATCTCAGTGCCTGTAGGTCCGGATGCTGGATAAGTAGTTATGTAGTAGTCTATGGTGACCGTGTCAGTAGCGTAGTTGCCGGCTTCGTCCGTAGCATAGAAAACATACGTTCCAAAATTGGCTACAGGTATTGGGGGAACTGTTATAATTCCTGAGAATGTACCAGAACCGCTTGTATGGAAGGCAGGTGCTGTGATAACGTAGTTTGTAGCGGGATTAGTTGTTAGGTTTAGGATCAAGGTAATGTCGTCGTTTGGGGCAAAACCGCTTCCTGAGACAGCAAGGTCATCGCCGGGCAAAGCAATAGTGGGCGGGAAGTAAGCAGGTGGTATACTGTTGACTGATAGTGTTGGAATCATAATAAAGGCTGCACCTCCAGACTCGGTTTCTCCGTCGTTGACGATAATCCAATGAGTTCCCGCAGTTGCTGAAGGAATTGTTACAGTGATCCTGTATGCACCAGCGCCATCTGCTTCTACTGAACCAAGCAGTGTACCAGCAAGTGAATCCCAGTAAACAGTAACAAGGGCAGACTCGCCAGCAGCCCCACTAGTTACATTTCCTACAACGTCAACCTGTGTGCCTACAGCTCCACGGGTCACAGCTGTGGTTCCTCCGACAGTGACAAGGAAAGGGTCACTGAAAATTTCTGCTCTGGCCATCGGTAAAGCAACTTGAATTGTTGATGTTACAAGTATTATTATAATTGAAATTGTTGTTAGTTTTTTTATGGCCACTTTCTTACTTTTCTCCCCTTGTGCGCCTAATGATGCTTTGCTGCACCAAAATAGAATGTTCTCACTATGATAAATATCTATTCTTGTTTATGTTTAATATAAAATCTTTGAAGGAAAAAATGTTTTCACCGTCGAATCTTTGGGATATTTTTCCATTTTTTCATCATTCACCACACATTCATAAAACAAAAGACATACTCCATGTAATGAGGCTTCTCGGACACAAGAACATAAAGAACACTCTAATTTACACACAACTAATCAGTTTCAAAGAAAACGAATATCACGTTAAAGTTGCTCATAACGTAGAGGAAACATGCGAATTGGTGAAGTTAGGATTCCAGTATGTAACAGGAGAGTATGATGATGGCGGAAAAATTTTCAGAAAACCTAAGTAACTGTCCCCTGTCCCATGTGGTGGGGTCGCGGGGATTTGAACCCCGGACCTCGCACGCCCCAGGCGCGAATCTTAGTCCATGCTAGACCACGACCCCAATCTTCTGGTCTACACTGCTCTTCTGTTTGGGACAGAACTATTAACACATTATTTCAGCTTAAAAACGTTGAGAAACCAGAGAGAAAAAAACTGCCAGCTGATCTTCTCGCCGTTCATATTAGGAGCCTAATAACAGTGCATTGTTGAAAACAGTCTTTTTCCTGAAAACGGCTAGCACCAAAAAGATGGTGATCTCTAAAAGCTAATTTAATGGATCATATGGTGACGGCTCTAAACGCCCCCAAATACGACGTCTTCCTTTTTCTGAAGATTTTAAGACAACTAGATAAACCGTTTTGTTGATCAGGTGATTCGTGTAGAAGTTTCTATTTTTAACCCGTTTTGGTCTAGCGAGTACGGAATGCTTTGAGTAGGAACGGTTGAGCCCAACACTTTCTGTATCATCAAGTTTCTCGCTAAGCCTTCGGACTTCCACGAAGCTTCAAAGTTTATTACACAATCCGCAAAATGCTGCAACGCAACCTCTGTCTTTGAGTCTTGCATCCCCTTGGTCAAAAGAATAAAATGCAGTTCTTGGGTTTCACGATTCTGGTCAATCATAGAATTCACCAAGTCAACTACCTTTTTTATGTCGTGATACAAAAGAAGTTCAGAAAGGGAGTCTAAGACAACGCATCGGTTTTTTTTCATTTCATTAGTTATGGCAGTTTTTATTTGTCCCAAAGTTTTTGGCAGACTAACGATTTTCCATTTTCCCTCTGTTTCCAGTGAGGCAGTGTCCATGCCGTATGCTGCCATGCTAGCCTTTATGGCATCTTGGGTTTTGGTGACTGTGAAATATGTGACGCCACTTTTTTTGCTTCTAAAGAGAGCTACCTGTCTGGCAAACATTTCGTGTCCTTTTTCCGGAGATCCTACGAGGAGAACGATGCTGGGAGGTAAACCGCCTCTTAAGAATTCATCCAGCCCAAGAATTCCCGTTTTTTTAAGTTCCACGAGTTTCACCGTTAATTTTTGGATTATGTCGTAAAGGGAATGGAGTAGCCATCTATATATTTATTATGACTTGGGGGGTTCAACGTCTACTTCAATGGAAGTTCCATCTTTACAAACAATTTTTATGTTGATTCGTTTTTGATATTGTTCAAAAACTGTGATTTTTGCGGTTTTTGTTTCTTCGACAGTTGTTGTATCTTCAGAAGACACGGTGCAGTTTTCTTTGGATAAAACGAATTCTTCGTCGTCTATGTGAAGAGAGCTTAGGGTAACGGTTCCCTTTCCTGTGTTTTGAACATAGATTGTTGTTTTTGTTTCTTCAAAGTTGACGTTTTGTATCTGTATTGCGTGACCAGCGCGTTGTTCTACATTCAGATAAATTAATGCTATGCCTCCTATGGAGATGAAAGCGATAATGGCAAAAACTGCCAGGGGTAGTGGATGGAGCCCTCTTTTGTTTGCCAAGATTTTTGGTTTAACCATTTAGTAAGCCTTCATTTTAGGAAAATGGACTGACCTTTTTGCTGCTTATATCTGATGGATAATCCCATAAGAATTATTAAGTAGAAAATAAATGTTGAGTAACAAAATTGCTTACATCATAAAGTGATTCTCTTGAATGTCAAACGACAGATTCCTCAAAGTTATCTTCCAAAGATTTTTGATCCGTCTAAATCAAGTTTGTCTGAGTTTAAACGAATTAACTTAAGGTTGCGCAGAAAAAAAGTTGAAAAGCCTAAATCAAGTTCGCCTAAAAAGTCCAAGCGAGGCAGATTTAGACTGCGCAGAAAGAAAGCAGAAAAGACTTACACTTCTGCTGAAATTGGAGAACAAATTGGGAGAAGTTTGCGGAATCTGCCTCTGGATGAAGATTTGGAGGTGGTTCAGGAATATCCATTGAATGAACCCCTTGCCTATGCGACCATTGTTCGCCACAAGATTCGGGGTAACTTGACCTATCTTGTTAAAGAGGCACAACTTGATGAAGATGAAGTGTCGCTCCTCAATCGTTTGAAGGATTTGTTGCTTGAAGTCCTGGATGTGAGTATTGAGGAGTTGGATTCGAAGGAAGAAGCTAAGGAGTATTTGGAGGAAAAATGCAGGCATCTGCTTAAAAGACATTTCAAATTAAGTCAACTTACTGAAGAGAAGCTTCTTTACTACGTTATTCGCGACAATTATGGTTTTGGAAAGATAGATCCGCTTATGCGTGATCCTTTGTTGGAAGATATTTCTTGTGATGGATTTAAGACACCCTTCTATGTGTGGCACAGGGACTATCAGTCTATTCCAACTAACTTGCGCTTTGATAATGTGCGGGAGCTGGATTCTTTTGCTTTAAGGTTGGCTTACTTGTGTGGTAGGCACATTTCAATTGCACAACCCATGTTGGATGCTTCACTTCCTGAGGGCAGTCGGCTCCATTTGACTTATGGAAAAGAGGTTACTCGGAGAGGGTCCACTTTTACTATTAGAAAATTCAGGTCCGATCCGTTGACTATTGTGGATCTTGTGAACTTGAACACTTTGTCATCTGAAATGGCTGCTTACTTATGGTATGCTGCAGAAAGTAGGATATCGACTCTTGTTTGTGGAGGAATTGCCTCTGGAAAAACTACTACACTTAACTGTTTGAGCATGTTTATTAAACCGGATCTTAAGATTGTTTCAATTGAGGATACGCCGGAGCTTAATCTTCCGCATGAAAACTGGGTTCCAACAAATACGAGGACTCATTTTGGTCTTGGCACTGAGGAGTCGGATATTACACTTTTTGATTTGCTTAAATCGTCTTTGAGACAAAGACCTGATTATATTATCGTGGGGGAAGTTAGGGGTCGAGAAGCCTATACGCTGTTTCAGGCGGTCAGTACGGGTCACTTGGGAATGTCAACTTTACACGCCGAATCTGTTAAGGCTGCAGTTTACCGGTTAGAGTCTGAACCCATGAATATTCCGCGGACTCTGATTTCGGGTATAGACATTATAATTATTCAGAGGAGAATTAAAGCTAAACAAGGGTCAAGTAGGAAAGCAGTTCAGATCGCAGAGATTATTGGATTGGATCCACGGTCTAAAGAAATTCTCACAAATAACGTCTTCAGGTGGAATGCAAATACCGATGCTTTTGAGTACACGGGAAGAAGCTATCTTGTTGAGCGAATAGCTGCAAGAGACGGTATAAGCCTTGAGGATGCGAAAATGGAGCTTAAGAAGAGAGCGAAGGTTATTGAGTGGATGGCTAAACGTAATATAAGGAATTTCCGAGAAGTTTCGGATATTACAAGAAAATATTATGAGCAGCCCGAACTTGTTTATCAGGAGGCATGTGAGGGTGGGTCGTAGGCTAGAATGGGTTTCGCTTAAATTTGTGAAACTGGTTCCTAAAAGATTTCTGTCCAAAGATAGCGCCCTCAAAATAAATTTGGCTAAAGCAAGCATGAAAAGCGGTTATCGAGTTTATGTTGGGTTGCTTACATTTACTATGTTTGTTACTTTTTTTGCGACTTTCGGTTTTTGTTATCTTTTTCTTTATCTCTTGGATATTTCAATAATAGATAGAATCGTTTTTTCTCTGGTAGTTGACAGAGTCATTTTTTCTTTGTTTGTGGGTTTTATAGCCAGTTTAATCGCGTTTGCTGTTGGATATTCGGTTCCGTCGTTGGAGGCGTATTCGAGAGGGAGTAAGATTGACTCTAATCTTCCGTATATTGCTCATTTTATGGCTGTTCTGGCTAGTTCTGGTATGACGCCTGAGAATGTTTTTCGTTCTTTGGCGCGGGTGGGGGAGGATTACTCGGTTAGCAAGGAAGTGACAGCGATAATTGGAGAAATTGAGTTGATGGGGGCTAACCTTAATTCGTCTCTTAAGAGGATTTCTAGTGTTTCACCATCTAAAAGATTTGGGGCCATGCTTAATGGCGTAGTTTCAACTTCCAATATGGGTGGTGATCTTGCGGATTATTCGAGTGAGCAGGCGAGGAAGTATAAGGAGGAGCAGGTGGGGAAGATTAAACGTTTCCTTGATAATTTGGGGGTTATTGCGGAAAGCTATGTTGCTTTTATGGTTGCTGCTCCACTTATGTTGATTATAATGTTGACTGTCATGTCTTACATTGGGGGAGCAATTACTCTGGGAGCTCTTAGTCCTGAAGATCTTTTGAATTTGCTTACTTTTGTGATTTTGCCAACTGGTGTTGCTTTTTTGATTTTTATGGTGGATAGTATAACGCCTTTGAGGTGATTGTGTGGGAAGAATAACAAAGAAGGCAAAAATCATAGTTGCTGCTGTTTCCTCAATTGTTGCTATCGTTTTTTTCCTTTTGTTACTGTTTCTTTGGCCGTTGGAATTTGATGTATATTCCAACGAAATCTTGTTGGCTGTTATTCTAATCGTTACAATTCCTTCGGCAATTGTTGACACAATCCATTCTCGTTGGCTGAATGGTATCGAGAAGCAGATGCCTGTTTTGGTTAGAGGTGTTTCGGAGATTCAAGAGACTGGATTGACTTTCATAAAGGGTTTTGAGAGAGTGGTAGAAGATGAGATGATTAAGTCACCATTGGCGGAAGAGGTGAGGAGGCTCACACTTAACATGTCGTGGGGTTTGAGTTTTGAGGATGCACTTCAGAGGTTTAGAGATAGAATTGGGTCAAATGTTGTGAATAGGTTTTGTGCTTTGCTTTTGGAGGCGAATCGTTCTGGTGGTGAGGTGCGGAAGGTTTTCACTGCTACGGCTAGTTTTATGGAGGAGATGAGGGAGTTGGAGGAAGATACGACAACTCAGATGAGGCCTTACATTATTATTATTTTTGCTGCCTTCTTTGTTTACCTGTTCACTTCGATTATACTTTTGCGAACGTTTTTTATTCCACTGGAGGAGTATACTGGAGCGCTGGAGGTAGAGCCTCTATTATCGCCGGGGGAATTCACTAATTTCTTCTACAGGACCATGATGGTTTCTGCGATTTTGGGTGGATTAATGTCAGGTAAAATAGGTACGAGAAGGACTTCGGCTGGGTTAAAGTATGCCATACTTCTAGTGGTCCTTGGGTACATTATATTCTTCTTTACGATTCCTCCAAACTGGAGCGATCTAGACATCATAATTGGTGATTTGATTTGAGGAAGTTTAGAGGGAATAAGAGGGCTATTTCTCCGGTTTTTAGCACAGTCATGTTGGTGTTAATAGTGGTTATTGGGATGAGTGTTGTTTTTTCGTTTTTTGTTGGGTATGTTAGTGACTATCAGAGTGGTAGGGGAAGTTCTGTTATGGAGCTGCTGGAGATCGAGGATGTGTTTTTCAACATTACCGACACTAGCAGTGTTGATGTTTGGTTGTACAATTACGGGGAAATTGAGGTTGAGTTGGACGCGGTTTTTGTTAATGGCTTACCGGTGAATTTCACTTTTTACCCAGCTAGTGCTATGGAGCTTGACGATTTTGATGGGGATGGAGCTGTGGACATTTTGACTTTTTCGCATGCAAAGTACAATCTGTCCTTGTGGGTGGATTGGGATGCAAAATTCATCCATGTTTTCAGGTTTGTTACTAAACGAGGCACAATTGTGGAGAGGGAGTACTTTACACCGGAGGTTTAGGGGATGCGTGGGTTTATGTTGAGGAGATTTTTGAGAGATAAGAAAGGTGCTTCGGAAATTGTTGGGACTGCGTTGTTTTTGATTATTTTGTTCTTTTTCTTTTCGAATGTGTTTTTGTGGCATAATCAGATTGCTAGTCAGATGGATCAGGTTGTTGCTGACAGGATGAATTCAGGGATTAGGATGGACGTTTTTTCCGATAATGATACTATTTGGTTGACGGTCGTTAATGTTGGTGGTTTAGATGTGTCTTTGTCTCGGTTGTGGATAATTACGAATGAAACGCATTTGTATGCTGATTTTGGGTTGGATGTAGTTCATGTTGGGGCTGGGCGCCAATTGAATATCACGATAAGCAATGTGACCGGACCTGTCAGCGATGGAAGAGTTCAGGTATTCGGTGATTCGGATCCTATTGTTGTTCAGTATCAGCCTCCTGTTGGTTACACGAGTGTGTTTAGAATGATGACTAAAAGGGCTAACACTGCTGCGTGCAGCTTAACGCCATAATTTGTGTAGTTTCCATAAATTCTATGGCTCTTGTTTTCCTTCTCATAATCAACGACCATTTTTCAAAACTTTTTCACAATTCGCTTACAGATGCCCCTTTTTGCCATACCTTTTTATACGAGAAAAAGGTTGTTCCATATCCATAACTTTGATTGAAGGTAGGATAGAAATGAGGCATATTACGAAACATATTAGGCGGAACGTTAAGGCTATTTCTCCGGTTTTGGCTGTCTTGATGATGATTGCCGTTGCCATCGCCGGTTCTTTGGTGGTTTATGCATGGGTTATGGGTTACATTGGCTTGTCAACTGAAAGGTCAGGACAAGCAATCATGATACAGAGCATAGCCAACGATGGAACTGATTTACTTGTCTATGTGCAGAATGTTGGTGAAGGCATGGTGCAAATTGACGAGTTAAGTTCCCTTTACATAAATGATATTCTTGTGGACTGTACTATCACCGGTGTGACGGTGTCAGATGGTCTTGCAACACTGAATCAGGGAGACACTGCAACCCTAACTTACTTGGATGGAGCCGCTCTTCCAGGACAGAAGGTAACCGCAAAAGTGACAACGTTGCTTGGAACCTCCGCAGAAAAGGTTGATTATCCAGCAGGAAGCGCGAAGACAGCGCCTGCTCTGCACCACTTTGAATTTAGCACTATTCCAACTCAGACTGCAAATCAAGATTTCATCATAACCATTACTGCTAAAGACCAATATGGTGATACATTTGCAAGCTATAGTGGCGCTAACACACTGAGTGCTTCAGGTGGAACCATAACTCTGACTGCAACTGGGGCTTTCTCTAATGGCATCTGGACTGGTGCTTTGAGGGTTTTAGCTGAGAGTCCAAGTGTAACATTAAATACTGCTGCTCAACTTGAGCTCTCCAAAACAGGAACAAGCAACAGTTTTGCGGTTAATCCTTAACCCCAGCATTTTTCGTATCACAATTTTTTTTAGCATATCCTTTTATACAATAACAGGATTGTTCCTTAATCATAACTGAGATTAAGAAAGGGATGTAAATGAAGCATATTAAGAGACACATTAGGCGGAACGTTAAGGCTATTTCTCCGGTTTTGGCTGTTTTGATGATGATTGCCGTTGCCATTGCAGGTTCTTTGGTGGTTTACGCTTGGGTTATGGGTTACATTGGCTTGTCAACTGAAAGGTCAGGGCAAGCAATCATGATACAGAGCATAGCCAACGATGCGACAGACACTGATTTGCTGGTGTTTGTGCAAAACGTTGGGGAGGGGGTGGTGCAACTTGAACAACCTACCTGCCTCTACGTTAATGGAGAACTTGTAAACTG
>Ga0315548_1000189_pt1 | contig 56570 bp, 54 predicted proteins | sample SalMarSW160110MG_2_FD_202540 | JGI IMG/M metagenome (GOLD analysis project Ga0315548, IMG submission 202540) | Salt marsh sediment microbial communities from the Plum Island Ecosystem LTER, Massachusetts, United States - Salt Marsh Sediment SW1601-110 ... | reverse complement strand
TCCTCGTCTTGCCTCCTGTTATAATAGATGATATATTGTTTAAGAAACAAAAAATAAAAGCATACTCTAAATTAAGAAAATCTTACTCGGAAAATAATCTGTACCACCATGTGCCTGATTACCCCGGTTTTTGCCACTGGGCGCTAAGCACGAAGGAAATAGGACGCAGACCGACAGGATTTTTTTGTTTTTTAATTCGTAACTCATAACATGTAACTCGAAACTTATTTATGCGGAACTATTTTAATCGTAGACGAGGTATAGACAGAAAGACAACTAATCTAATCTTTTGAATAAATAATAGAAATCCACTTTTCTGCGACTTCTTCCATCTTATGCGGATTACGTATATCCCTGGTCAAAGCAGAACCACAAAATATTCCATCAGGGTCACTCTTCACGATATCTGCGAGATTGTTTTCAGATACACCACCTGTATAAAATACGGTCAAACCTTTGTAAGGTCCCTTCCAGGCTTTTGTAACCCCATAAAAAGAACTTGTGGCTGTAACAGTCGGAAAAAGCTTATACACCCACTGGTAAGGATATTTTTCTCTTAATTCGGCAAATTCACAACCATAGAGTTCTGCTTTTTTTACAAGTTGCTTGCCTACATCTCCCAACCCTCCGGGAACGTACATTATATCTTTAGCAACGCAAATTTCCAATACTCCAGGAATATAGTCAGCGGAAATAATACCTGCAACACCTTGCCGTATAGCATCTTCCGCCAGTCTTTTTGTCATAACCGTCCCGGCAAGTATTAACGCATCCGGATAACTTTCAAGAACAGCCTTTATACCCTCCGAAGCAATCTTGGAACGAAAAGAAATCTCAAGTGTAACACCAAGGGGATGTAATGTTTCATAAGCCTTAACGCATTCCCCGGTAGACTTTGGAGCCAAAATTGCAACCACCCTGTTCTCTTTAAGTTGCTCGAATACAGCTGCTGATTTACTCATACTATACCTCCATTTTATAACTTCAGAAAACCAAAAAAAATCACGGACAAAAGGTCATCCCGGCATCATCACCCTTTCATTTTAGAACTGATCATCTAATTTGTCAAGGATGATTCGGATTCTTCGAATCCAAGTTGAATGGTTGAACTGTTGAATAGTTGAATAGAAAAAACAAAAAAATAGCTTTGTGGTCTTTATTTGCTTTGTGGTTCAAATCGGTTTTTAGGGGTTGTGTGGTTTTTCGATTTTTGAACTTTGATTTGTAATTTTACATTTTGATATTTGATTTTTGAATTTAGCGGCTTTTCCGCGCCGCGCTATTGTCTACTTAAACAAAGAAGTAAATGAAGAGAACTTACTCGGTACTTTATTCAGAAAAAATTTAATACCTGACTTTATAATATCCTGATGATAATCAAATGAGAATCTATTTTCTAATTCTTCTTTTATAGCTGGATTTTTCTTTAAAAAATCGAAAACATTATCGACTAACTGCGGAGTGAACTTCGATGCTACATTTCGTACCATAATCCCATTTTTTATTTCATCTCCCATCCTATCAGCCCACATATTTTCGTATTTTTTTAAAGCATCTGCAGAGAAATTATTGTTTTTAGCGGCTTCCAAAAGAACTTCACTCGCCATAGAAGCTCCTATTAGACCATAGTATATACCTCCTCCCGTTGTCGTTTTTACCTGACCGGCAGCCTCCCCTACCGCAATTACTCTTTCATCAGCTATTTTTTTTGAATTCCCGCAAGCTATAGGAGCCTTTTCTACCCTATCCATATTCACATTAAATCTCCCATTACTCTTATATATAAGACTTTCCAGCGGTTCCTGGTTACTCTGCCCGGAAAGTACTCCTATTCTTGTATGTCCGTTTAAAGGGATAACCCAGCCAAAAGAACTTAAATCGGGGTTACTCAAAATATAGACTTCGACAGATCCCTTCTCATCTCCACCTGAAGTTTCCAATCTATTTCCCCATAATATTTTTTCAGGAACAGAAAAACCTATCTTCTTGTGAAGAGTAAAATTGGTTCCCGAAGCTATTATAATACATCTTGCGCTCTTCTGAAATTCCTGTTCATTTTTGGAATATTTTATCAAAATTCCGTCTTTCTCTCTCTGTATATCAAAAACCTTGCTTTCAAGAAAAAGCTCTACCCCTTCCCCTGAAGCTTCTTTTACTAATTCCTTATCGAATTCTTTCCTGTCCACAATATATGCAAATGGGTTTTCTTTAGAATATTCTAATTCTATCAACGACGGAGAAAAAATTTTAAGAGAAGAAATTCTTCTTATAATTGCTTCCGGAGGTAGACTAAATTTTCCGTAAGCATCTTTTCCGATTATACCGCTGCAGATCACCCCTTCCCCCACTTCTTTCTTCCTCTCAAAAATACCTACAGAGTGTCCCTCTTTCACAAGAGACTTCGCTATATATGAACCTACAGGACCTGCTCCAATTACAATAAAATCAAAATCCATAATAATCCCGAATATATGCAACCTATTAACTTTCGCAAGTGTTTAAAAAATTAAGAAGATTACGAACTTCCGATTACAAACTTCCGATATAGAGAACCATGACGTTGAAAATTCACTAATCTGAAATTTTAAAAATTCTAAAACCATCGAAACCGCATGCCGCATAAACTAAATTCCCAACAACATATACAGCAGATACTTCGGCATTCATAGAAAGTTCACCCGAAAAATAGGGATTAAAAGGAACCAACATATTAAGAACCCTTAATCTGGCATTCTGAACAACATAAAGATAAAAACCCGAAATAAACATATCGTCAATTCTACTGTATTTACCAGGCAATTCCTGCAATAAAGGATGAGAGATATCAGATATATCGGCAACAAGCAAACCTCTTTCACTTGAAGCCGCAAAAAGAAACCTACCATCCGAAACAATCTTATTAACAGGTCCTGCCTCACTAATTCTTTTACATTCATCAAGAGAATCGGGATCGCCGGAAGTCAAAAGCGCCAAAACTCCTTTTTCATCCGAAAAAAAAGCGTAACCGTGAATTACTTCGATTGAATTTACATAATTCGATTCGTCCCACACTGATATCTCACGCGGAAAAAAAGGCTTTGATATATCGATTATTCGCAATCCCCCTTCGCCATCCGCAACAAAACAATAATCTCCAAAAACTGCTAAATCAAGCGATTTCTCACTCGTCGATACGAAAGAAAGTTGCTCCGGCTCACTCTTGTTCCGGATATTAAAAACTCTCACCCCGCCCATACCATCTGCAACATATAGATTAAAGCCTTCGACATCTATAGCGTAACTGCAATCCATCGACTCTATCACAGAAACCTTCTTAGGAAAATACGGATTCGATACATCAAATATATGAACACCCTTATTTCCGGCAACAAGAAACGCATATCTGCCGAAAACTTCTACATCAGTGTAAATAACATTTTCTTCATACTCTCCAAGCTGTTTAAAAGAAAGAGAAAAGGAAAACAAAGAAAGAGGTAGAAGAATCATCATCCAAATAAAAAAAGCCGATTTTTTCATAGTTTAAAATATATCTATAATAGTCTAAATGTCAATATTGGACCTATAAAATAGTAAGCAGGGAGTAGAGAGCAGTTAGTATAAAATACAAAAAATATTTCGTGTGTTTAGTGTGTTTCGTGGTTCAATCTTTGGGGTGATGGGCTGGGATTCCAACTTCCGACTTCTGTCTTCTTAATTCTTTTTTATAAATATATCGAATATGTGTATACTGAAAATCGATACGACACTTACGATAACCCCAGCAATAATTACCCCTAAAATTACAGCCAAAAAAGACTTTCTCTTTTTTAGTTTAAAAAACCATGCACCGAGGGTTCCTGTATAAGCACCGGTAACCGGCAACGGAATTGCTACAAATAAAGTCAAACCGAGATAACCGTATTTTTCAATATTTGGGCCAACTCTCCTCCTGGTCCTTTCCAGAAAATAATCGAAAGTCTTTCTGTATAATTTCAAATTCATCAATAATCTGTGAATAAATGTGAGAAAGAAATAAAAAATCGGAAAAACTAAAACATTGGATAGGACAGCAATCGGAAAAACCAAATATAGGGGTAATCCGGAAGAAAGACCTATAGGAATACTGCCACGTAGTTCCGATATGGGAAGTAATGAAAAAATAATTATTTTTAAAATCGGATTCATAAGATTTTCTCAATGGAGGTGAGCGGAGTCGAACCGCTGACCTCCTGCGTGCAAGGCAGGTGCTCTACCAATTGAGCTACACCCCCACAAAAAAAATGGGCCTAAGTGGAATCGAACCACTCACCTCTCGCTTATCAGGCGAACGCTCTAACCAACTGAGCTATAGGCCCATTATGCTTGTAAATATACAGGAAGCCAACAAAATGTCAAGAGTAAAACCTAACCGCGCCAATGCCGCTAAAATGTAAAAATCAAATATCAAGGAATTAGCCACAAAGACACTAAGACACGAAGAAGCATAACATTTCTTAGTATCTAATTTTAAATTGCAAGTTGGAAATTGCAAACTGCAAATTTTAAAAACAGAATTAGGACGTATATTATCAGGGTTTGTTTTTTAACCCGAAACTTTAAACGCAAAGCTCGAAACTATAATTTACTAAAACCTAAAACCCAATACCTAAGACCTTAATTTCAACTACTCACTGCTCTCTACTCCCTACTCACTATTTTGTGGTTCAATATTCTTTGGGGTGGTGGGTTGGGATTCTGAATTCCGGCTCCTTAATTCTAACTTCTAATTTAATTATCCTTGACAAAAGCTTTTTTTATTCCTATAATTATCTATATAATTATTTTACAGTTTAACAAAGAGTAAATACGAGGGATCTGTCTTTGGCTAATAAAGAAAAAAAAGAAAAATTAAAAATCATAGAAGGTTTAAAAAAATCAGATAAACAAAGAGAAAAAATACTTGATACGCTTTCAGAATTGATTATATTGATGGATCTTGATTATAAGGTACTATGGGCAAACAAAGCTGCTCATGCAGCCTACCGACAAACAACCGCAGGAACCGACCCAATTGAGGGAAAATATTGCTATGAATTATGGACCGACGACAACAAGCCTTGTGAAAATTGCCCGGTGACAAAAGCCCTCGAAACCGGAAACATAGAAGAACAAGAAATCCTTAGACCGGACGGCAGGAAATGGTTAATCAAAGGATATCCTGTAAAAGATCATAAGGGCAATTTTATTAATTTACTCGAAGTTGTGAGCGACACAACAGGAAGACAAAAGCTGGAACAAGCGTTAAGGGACTCCGAAGAACTATATAAAACACTTATAGATACTTCCCCTTATGCGGTTACCGTAACCGATTTAAAAGGAGAAATTACTTACGTTTCATCCAGAACACTCAAAATGCATGGGTATGAAAAACCCCAGGAGCTACTTGGGAAAAGCGCCTTTTTACTAATAGATCCTTCCGCGCGTAAAATGGCTTCAGAAAATCTCAAAAAAACATTAGAAGAAGGCAGTGTCAAAAATTTAGAATATACTCTTAAGAAAAAAGACGGCTCAACTTTCATAGGCGAGCTCAATGCGTCTTTATTAAAAGATGAAAAAGGTGAACCCCAGGCATTCGTAGCAACGACAAGAGATATAAGTAAAAGAAAAGAAGACGACAAAAAACTTAAAGAAAAAGAGGCCTATAATTTCGCTTTATTTAATTATAGCCCCGCCGAAACTATAGTTGTAGACCGCAAGGGAAGAGTCATAAAGAGCAATCTGGCAAAAAAACGTTCGGGAGATAGAACCCCTCAAATCGGCGATATAATGTATAAGGATTACGGATCCAAACACCAAATAGATATGTACAAAGAGCTGATGAATTGCATAGAAACAGAGAAGAATAAAAAATTTCCGAAAATGAAATACAAGGACAAATACCTCTCAATCAGCATCGCACCTTTCTCCGAAGGAGCAATAATAATCTGTCAGGATATAACCGAACGTATTAAAGCCGAAGAAGCTTTAAAACAGAACGAACAAAGATTCCGTTTAATTGTGGAAACTATGCCAAGCTTACTCGCTATAACAGACAAAGAAGGTAAAAATCTTTATGTAAGCCCAAACTGCGAAGAAATAACGGGATACAGCAAAAAAGAACTGGAGAATAATTTCATCTGGTGGGTACACAAAGATGATGCAGATAGAGCAAAAAAAGTTTTTGATAAATCTTTTAAAGAACATACAGACGGCAGGAACTTCGAATATAAAGCTGTAAAAAAAGACGGCAAGATATGGTATGCTTCAAGCTCCTGGGAACCAATAATAGACGAAAAAGATGATTTTCAGGGTATGGTCTTACAAACAATCGATATTTCCGACAAAAAGATAATGGAACAGGAAATAGCAAAAGCTCAAAAATTAGAATCAATCGGTATACTTGCCGGAGGAATTGCTCATGATTTTAATAATTTTCTAACCGGCATCATAGGTAACATTTCACTCGCGAAATTAAAAACAGATCCAAAAGATGAAATTTATGAAATATTGACTGAATCGGAAAAAGCAGCACACAGCGCAAAGAGCCTAACTCAACAACTTTTAACTTTTTCAAAGGGCGGAGTACCAATTAAGGAAAAAACCGATATAAAAGAGTTAATTAAAGAATCCGCGAAATTTGCAATCGTTGGGTCCAATATTAATTGTGAGTTTGATTTCCAGGAGAATCTGTGGGAAGTTATTATAGATATAGCTCAGATGAATCAGGTTGTAAACAACATTATTTTAAACGCAATCGAAGCTATACCGGAGGAAGGTACAATAACAATAAAAGCTGAAAATTGTGAAATAGGAGAAAGTGCAAAAATACCACTTAAAAAAGGTAAATATGTGAAAATCACCTTTAAAGACACAGGAATCGGTATACCGGAAGAAAATATACACAAGATATTCGACCCTTTCTTTACAACGAAAGAAGACGGAAGCGGACTCGGTCTGGCAACCATTTTTTCTATAATAACAAAACACAACGGTTTTATCTTTACGGAATCTAAAATAGGAAAAGGAACCTCCTTCCATATATACCTTCCCGCTTCGTTAGACAGTAAAAAAGAAAAAAAACAAAAAGAAAAAAAAGATAAAATTGCAAAATCCAGCGGTAAAATTCTCATTATGGATGATAAATCCTTTATAAGGAAATCCGCAAAGAGAGCTCTTAATTTATACGGCTTTGATGTTTCGGGAGCCGAAAACGGAGAAACGGCACTAAATTTATACAAAGAGGCAATGGAGCAAAGAAACCCTTACGATGTGGTTATTCTTGACCTGACAGTTCCGGGAGCCATGGGAGGACTTAAAACATTAAAAGAACTGCTCAAGCTCGACCCGAATGTAAAAGCAATAGTTTCCAGCGGTTATTCGGACGACCCTGTAATGTCCGAGCATGAAAAATTTGGCTTCAAAGCAATAATGAAGAAACCCTACGAGTACCACGAACTCTCCGAAAAAGTAAAAAAACTGATTGAAGAAGAATAAATTAGAAGATAGGAGTTAGAAGTTAGAAGTCAGAATCCCATCCCAACCCACCACCCCAAAAATTGAAACACAAAGACCACAGAGATCTCAAAGAAACAACAAAAATTTATATTTTGTTTAAACCCCTTACCCTACCAAAACTAAGAGGAACAACGAATCACACGAATAGCACGAATATTAAAAAAACAAAATTAATTTATTTGTGTAATTTGTGCTATTTGTTGTTAAAAACGGGTGGCGTGGGTTTTTTGTTTTCACTAAGGTCTAAATTCCCTTGACTATTCATAGTTCTCTCCTAATATTAAACAGAATGATATGAAAGCAAATACAAACAAATTCGATGTAATAGTCGTGGGTGGAGGACACGCGGGAATCGAGGCAGCTCTCGCTTCGAAAAGAAGGGGATTTTCCACTCTTTTACTAACAATAAGTCCTGAGCTCATAGGGCAAATGTCCTGTAATCCTTCTGTAGGAGGCGGAGCTAAATCCCAGCTTGTCTTTGAAGTCGACGCATTGGGCGGTGAGATAGCCTACAACACCGACAAAACCGGAATACAGTTCAAAATGTTAAACGTAAAAAAGGGACCCGCGATATGGGCTCTCCGCGCTCAATCTGATAGAAAAAATTACAGGGAAACAATCGCCGAGGCACTAAATAAAGAAGTAAAGGTTAAAGAGGGAGAAGTAACGGAGCTGATTTTAGAAGGAGAAAGAATAATAGGAGTAAAAACAGCTGAAGGGCAAGAATTTCTCTCCGATGCGGTAGTTCTTACAACAGGTACTTTTCTATCAGGATTAATCCATATAGGTCTGGAATCTTTCCCTTCCGGAAGGCTCGGAGAACCTCCCTCAAAAGGGTTATCAAATTCTTTAAGAAAAAACGGTCTGGGGCTAGGTCGCCTTAAGACCGGTACTTCAGCCAGGGCAGATATGAGAACAATAAACCTTTCCCAAATGACAATCCAACCCGGAGATAAAAAACCAATCAATTTCTCTTCCAGAACAAAAAATTTCGACCCTCCAAATGTTCCCTGTTATCTTACATGGACAAACGAACATACACATAACATAATCCGAGAAAATCTAAAATACTCTCCCCTGGTTCAAGGAAAGATAACAGGAATAGAACCCAGATACTGTCCGTCTCTGGAAACAAAAGTTTTAAAATTCCCGAAAAAAACCCACCATCATGTCTTCATCGAACCCGACGGGATGGATACATCCGAGGTATATTTAAACGGAGTATCTTCTTCCCTGCCGGAAGAAATACAAATAAAATTTTTAAAAACTATTCCAGGCCTTGAAAATGTTGAGATATTTAAACCAGGATATGCCGTCGAATATGACTTTGCACCTCCGACGCAACTCAAACATTCACTCGAAACGAAAAAAATAGAAGGACTTTTTTTAGCCGGACAGATAAACGGCACCTCAGGCTACGAAGAAGCCGCGGCTCAGGGAATAATCGCGGGAATAAACGCAACTCTCAAAATAGAGAAAAGAGAACCTTTAATTCTAAGAAGAGACGAAGCCTATATAGGAGTCCTGATAGACGATCTGGTTATAAAAGGAACAGAAGAACCTTACCGAATGTTTACCGGAAGAGCAGAACATCGTATACTCTTAAGGCAAGACAACGCAGACCTTAGACTTAGCGCTTATGGATACAAACTGGGACTTTTAAGTAAGGAAAGATATGAAGAGGTTGAGAAAAGAAGGAAAAGGGTTGAAGAAACAGAAGAACTACTTAAAAAAACATTTATTACTCCTAAAGACATACCGTCGATTAAAAAACCCGTTAGCGCATTTAGCCTTGCGAAAAGAGCCGATTTTAACATTAATGACGTAGAGAAAGTCACGGGAATAAAAATAGACAAGAATATAAAAGAAACATTAGAAATAAATATCCGCTATGACGGATATACCCAGCGAGCCAAAAGAAAAATAAAAGAATTGAAAAATATGGAAAATGTCCGAATCCCTCCCGGCACAAATTTCGCTGAAATACAGGGGATATGTACTGAAAGCATCGAGAAATTGAATAACATTAAACCGGAAACCTTCGGTCAAGCCTCCAGAGTTTCGGGCGTTAAGCCTACCGATATGCAATCTTTAATGTCTTACATATGCAGAATAAAAAAATCAAAACAAACTGCGGATAAGCAAAGTATAATAGAATAATGGTAATTGGATCAGGAATAACATTTTTTCTTCTGGGAGCTGCGATGGGGAGTTTCTTCAACGTAATTATATATCGCTTACCAAAAAACATCTCAATAATAAACCCTCCTTCTCATTGTCCCGAATGCAGAGAAAGAATACAATGGAAAGATAATATACCTATTTTGAGTTATCTTATTTTAAACGGAAAATGCAGAAATTGTGATTTCCATATCCCAATCAACTATCTCCTGGTAGAGACAATAAGCGCTTTTCTTTTCCTATTCTCATACCTCCGCTTCGGCATCTCACTCGAATTATTCTCTTTTCTGATTTTTGTATCCTTACTCATACCTATATCATTTATAGATCTGCACACAACTCTTATTCCTGATTCTCTTTCAATATCGGGAATCATGTTAGGCTTGATATTTTCAGTTTTTCGAGGTTTAGCTTTAATATCTCTTATCGGAGCAACAGCGGGAGCTGTCTTAATATTAACTATAATTGTAGCAGGTAAAAGAGTCTACAAACAAGATGTAATGGGATACGGAGATATTAAACTCGCTGCTATGATTGGAGCTTTCGTGGGATGGGCGGGAGTGCTACTTACTGTAATGATAGGTTCTTTTCTGGGGGCAGTCTATGGTTCGATTCAAATTAAACGTGGTAAACTCACATTGAAATCACAAATACCATTCGGTCCTTACCTCGCAGTTGGCGGGATCATATCATTTCTTTACGGAAAATGGATAATACTACGTTTATTCCTGCCTTAACGAAGATATTTTTTGGTCTTATCTACAAGGATTCAAAAGGACTCGAATTCGCCTGGAGAAAAATTTCTCAAATAGGAAAAGTCGATGTTCAAAGTATAGAAATCCCCTTCGAATTTACCAACTATTACAAAGATGAAATGGGCGAGTTCTTAAAAAGAAAATGGATAGCGATCGATAAAATAATACCTGAAAATGAGTTGGGCGATATAAAGCATCAGGCGATAAGCTGGGAAAAAGAACTTACTTTCGAAGGTAGAAGAACTTTAAATTGTGATCCGGGAGGAATATGTGATAACAGAGTTGTCCTTGTAACCACAAAAAACTTTTCTCATAGAATCTACCTTGGCAAAGGAATATTCGCTGAAGTAACCTTGATTTATATTGGAAACAAATTCCAACCTCAAAAATGGACTTATCCCGACTATCAGAGTGATATTTTTCAAGATTTCGCAAAAAAGTGTAAGAGAAAATTTTCGGAATCGAAAACATAGCCACGAAGACACTAAGACACAAAGAAAAACTATATTTTTTGATTAAACCCCTCACCCCACCAAAACTAAGAGGAACAACGAATGACACGAATAGCACAAATCTTTTTTTACTAAAACCTAAAACCGAAGACCTAAGACCTAAATTTTTTCAACTGCTCACTACTCTCTACTCCCTACTCACTATCTTTTGGCATCCCTTGACAAATTTTATCAAAAAAGTAAATTCAGCCCATGAAGAAATTAATTTTTGTACCAGTATTATTGCTGCTCTATATATTTAACTGTGGTCCATCAATACAACCTACTTCAGAGGAAGAGGTGAGTATAATCTATGAAAATGCTATGAAAGCATATACGGACCAGAATTATAAAGAAGCTAATGAATTATTTTTGGCAGTAGCAAAAAATGACCAGTCAAAAAAACTAAAAGCTAACTCTTTATTTTATCTTGGAGAAATAAACAAGACAATAGAAAATTATGGGAAAGCAATTATAAGTTACGCTGCCGCCGGTCTCTATGGAATAAAAACATCTGAAAACATAAAAGAAGTAGCCTCTCTTTCAGATTCTAAGTCCCTGGAAAAAGCTATCCCTTACGTTAAGGAAGATTTAAAACCTTTCTTATTATACACTCTCGCAATGAAACTTCAGAGTGAAGGTAAAGATAAAGAAAGCTCGAAATACTTCTCAGAAATAGAAGAAAATTATCCAAACAGTGAATATGCAAGAAAAGCAACGTATATGTCCCAAAATAAAGGAAAAACCAGGGTGGGTGTGCTACTCCCTTTCACTGGAGTTTACAGCCAAACGGCAGAATCGGTTAAAAGAGGCTTAGATGTAGGTTCAAGAGACAAATTTATTCCAATATACGTCGATACAAGAGGAAATCCCGTTAAAAGCTATAAAGAAGCAGTCGACCTTATAAGAAATAAGAATGTCTCCGGGATAATCGGACCTCTTTTCTCTCGAAACAGCTTCGCAATTGCCTGCCTTTGTGATTATGTGAAAATACCGTTTATTTCTCCTACAGCGACAAAGGAGTTTATAGATTCTGCAGGGGAACAATGTTATATAATTAACAGAACGATAGAACAACAAGCAAAAGCGATGGCTAATTATGCTGTCAGCGAACTCGGGCTTAGAACTTTCTCGATTCTCTATCCATATTCAGATTACGGAGAAACACTCGAAAAATTCTTCTCTGAAAAAGTAAGAGAACTGGGAGGAGCAATAGTAAACTCAATTTATTACAAAGAAGGGAAAAGAGACTTCCAGGATGAATTAAACAGAATAAAAGAGAGCAATGCCGATGCCGTATATATTCCCGCCACAACGCAAGACGTACCAGCTATTGCGAGTCAAATAAAATACCTCGGGATAAAATCGCAAATATTGGGAGCAGATGAATGGAAGTCAAAAGAAATATTCAGACAACAGGTTGAAACATCTGCCTTAGAGGGAATAATAATTTCAGAAAGTCCTTTTAACCCAACCGACGCGTTTTCAGAGGAATTTAATTTTATATTCAGGGAAAACCCGGATAGGTATGCCTGCCTTGGATACGATGCAGCTCTCCTAATGGGAAGCCTAATAGAAAATCCAAGGGACACAAGAAGGTTAAAAAATATCAAATTGACTGCCGGCTCTCTTGGCTCCAAAGATTCATATGAAAATGTTCATATCTACATGATAAGCAAAGGTGATTTCAAACTTATAAAATAGCAGACACGGAGGTATCTTGAAAGAAAAAAGCGATAATAAAATTTACTGGGAAAAAACAAATTCAATTATTTTCGCAACTGGAATATTAGCTATAATAATGGGTTACATATTTCTGGCACGTGAGTCTCTTACTTTAGCTCCCATACTTTTAGTTCTGGGATATGCTGTATTAATACCCGTTTCCCTGGTTTATAAAGGCTGGATAAAGAAGAAAAAATAGAGAGTAGTTAGTAGTTAAGGAAAATCAGGTCTTTGGTTTTAGGTTTTAGTAAATTATAGTTTCGAGTTACGAATTTCGTGTTTCGAGTAAAAAACAATAAAATAATCTTTGTGTCTTCGTAGCTTTGTGGAATAGTTTGGACTATAGTCATTTGTCGCTAGTCACTGGTCAAAAAAACAATTTGTGTAATTCGTTGTTTTTAATTTTGGGGAGGTGGGTTTTAAACAAAAATATATATTCTTTTGTTGTTTTTCTCTGTGTTCTCTGTGTGTTCTTTCTTCTCTGTGTGCTCTGTGTTAAATTCTTTTTAATCTTCTTCTGAAAATACAATAGCCTGGAATTTCCAGAGCTCAGAAGATTTCCACGCATCGGGAGGCAATCCGGCCTTATAACAAGTATGCTCAAGAAAAGTCTTTTTGTCCCATCCCTGTTCAACAGGAACTTGAGGCAGAAGTAAGCCGCTCATATATCCTTTTCTTATCATCAATCCATCCCTGCCTACTTTTACTTCATCAATACTATTAACTTCCTGCATCGGAGTAAGAACCGATATCTCAATTTCTATATCATCTATTTCGGCAAGCCTAACAGGGGGGAATCTATAGTCTTGCGTGGCTGCCGCTATTGCCATATCCCTTATTACCAGGAATAACGGCTCTTCCGCAACAATACGACCAATACATCCCCGAAGAGCCCCGTTTTTTTTCTTCAACGTCACAAAAGCCCCGCATTTCTTTTGCAGAACTTCACTTTCAACTTTAAAATCGGGAATTTTTTCGTTCTTTATGCATTCGTTCACGGTTTCTCTGGCTATAGTCAACAACTTTTTTTTGTCTTCTTCAGTCAGGGTAAAACCGAACTCCGAATTGGATTTTTCACTTTTAGTCTTTTCTGCCTCGTTTCGCGAGAAAACCCAGGCGCCATAACCCACCACATAACCACTTTTGTCCCCTGTAACATCGCCTGAATTCGTATTCTCCAAAAGTTTTACTTCAGCAACACTCAGATTTTTCATCACCTGCATTAAAACAGCAACGGCGGAACATCCACAAGCAGCACACGCTCCGGATTCCCGCATTTCTCTGTCATATTCCAACAATCCTGCGTAATCGAGGCTTAAGATATATTTATTTACTCTATCAGTAACAGCTTTAGCATCACTGTAGTTGTAACCGTGGTATAAATCCGTCGAAGCTACAATAACCCAATCTTGCCTATTTTTCAACTCCTCTGATAAAGCACCTGCGAGCTCGGAGAGCAGAGAAAGTTGATCGGTATTAAAAACAATAGGAACTATCTTAAAATCTTCTAAAACCTTTTGAAGAAAAGGTACTTGTACCTCGAGAGAATGTTCCTGGGCGTGCGCCTCCGGTTCACTCACTATAAGTTTACTGTGCGATTCCAATTTCGAAGCGAACCCCTTATCTATCTTGACTTTCCCAAGGGGCGTCTCCCATTCTCCCGTATCGTAAACAGAAAAACCTTTAACAAAGTAACGATGAGAAGGTCCTAAAAGGATAACAAGTTTTTTATCTTTATTCTTCAAAGTTTTATAAGCAAAAGCAGCTGTCTGTCCGCTATAAATATAACCGGCATGGGGAGAAACCACTCCGAAAATCTCCCCTTCTACTTCAACATCAGCGTGGCTTAAATATTGACCGATTGTTGACGAAAGTCTTAAAGAATCTCCGGGATAGAAAGACCCAGAAACAACTGGTTTTCTTATCATTTCCGACCTCCCTTTACAGTTAAAGGAAAACAACAATATACAGAAAATTAATCTAAACATTATATTTTCCAAATTAACGGAGAGGCAGGGATTCGAACCCTGGAAGGAGCTTTTGACCCCTTAACCGATTAGCAATCGGTTGCCTTCGGCCACTCGGCCACCTCTCCCCCGGAGGGTGAGGGACTCGAACCCCCAAGGGTGTAAACCCGCCGGATTTCAAATCCGGTGCCTTACCATTAGACTAACCCTCCCTTTAATGCAATATTACCAACCCCGGAAAAAAAGTCAAGGGAATATAGTCACTTGTCATTAGTCACTGGTCACAAGTCAACAAAAAAATAAAATCCTGAAAATCTGCGTTTATCTGCGTGCTATTTATTCGGGGTTGTGGGGATGAGTTTTCAATAATCGCAATTTAAACGGGTTGTGTGGGGCCCTGTGTCCTTTGTGTGCTCTGTGTGAGATTAATTTTGGGGTTGTTGGGATGGGCTTTAAACAACAAACTTTTCTCTGTGTTCTCCGTGGCTCTGTGTGAGACTCGTTTTGGGAGGAGGGGGATTAACGGCTGTGGAATTCCACTACATCTCCTTCCAATAAAATCTCTTCCGGACCCACCTGTCTGGGATTTTTATCTCCCCTCCACAATTTTGCATACTTCATTTTGTCTGCAAAATCTTTGTGTATATCGTACGCAGCATCCAAGATAGTTGAATTTTTTGGAAGAACAACAGGTACGGTAAAATCCGCGTTTTTCCCCGGTGGTTTTGTGTAAATTCTTATAAGGTTAAGAGAACTATAAATTTTCTTCTTTAGAGACTCTAAATCTGAATCCAATTCGAATCTTACAAAATCAAATCTCTCTCCATATTTTTCATATAAAGCTTTAAGATTTCTGTCCCTACTATTTGAAATTATTATAAAACCCTTTTTTTTCATCAATTCATCGCCCGTATAATAATCTCTTGACTCCAGAAAGATTAAACCCTGTTCCAATCTGCTTAAAAGTGAATCAAGCTCTTTTAGCGGATTGGCTTTACTTCCATCAATTAAACCTATAAGAACATCACTACTTCTACCCAGAGCAAAAAGCCACGGTGGATGGAAATGCTCATACAGAGGGGGTGTATCGACTAACTGTATCTGTACATTTTCAAACTCTATCATTCCTACATCTGGTTTTTGAGTTGTAAAAGGATAACTGGCAACCTCAGGATCAGCATTTGTAAGTTTGCTAAGAATTGTAGATTTTCCGGAGTTTGGCGCTCCCATAAGTACAACCTGAGCTATTCCCATTTTAGGAACATGAGTCAAATCCAAACGCCGTACTTGAGGTTTCTTTTTTGCTTCCTTTTTCAGTTTGGCGATCTTACTGTTTAAATCCGCCCTTAGCCCATCCGTTCCTTTATGCTTGGGCATAACAGCAAGCATTTCTCTCAAAATAGATATTTTTTCTTCCGAGGTATCGGCAAACTTAAGCCGTGCTTCTATTTTATGATAAATTTGAGGTAAATTTGCAGGCATATTTAAAAAATTAACTAACCACCCAATTAACTAATTTACTACTCCACAGGTCTGATCCATACAGCCATATCTGCTTCGCTCTTTAGATAAATATCCTGCAAAATAAGCTGACCGTTTAAAAGTTCTATTTCCCTATCATTTGAAAACTCACCCGTCCACGTATCATAGTATTTCATGAAGTATAACGAATATCTTGTTTCTTCTATATTTAAAACAAGATCCTTTTTTTCCTCTTCATCCGGATTTCTCAACCATAAAAATAAATCATCACTCGCTCTAAGTCCCATAATTTCCATATCTCCATCTACACTTTCAACTGAAATTTCCTCAATAATGTCTTCATCATTCTTAATCATCAAAGAGACAAAATCAGCAGCTGCTTTAAGATGGAAATAATGTCCTTTAGAATAATGCCATTCCCACCACCAACTCAGAGACAAAACCGGGGTAGGAGAAAACATACTGCGCCATAAACCGTTATGCATTTCGCGCTCATAGGATTCATCAGAAAAATCTTTACCGGGGCCTCTCCATCCTGCAGCAAACTCATTTACTATATTTGGTTTATCAAACTCTTTAACATATTTCCTAATACTATTACCCATCTTTGTAACATCCCTGTCAGGCCCATATAAATGATTTTGGGAAAAATCGATGTTTTCAATCTCCCATAAACCAGGTACTTCTCTATGACTAACACTTGTTGAAACGAGATGCCTGTAGGGATCAATCTGCTTTAAATACTTACTCATTTCTTTATGCCAACTCACAATTACTGCTGCCGGAACATCCTGGTGCTCCATAACATCATCAATTTCGTTCCATAATTCCCAGCATGCAAGATTAGTCGAGTATCCCCATCTCGCGACTAAATAGCGGAGTTTGTTCTTATAAATTTTTTTCGCCTCAGCTGAGGTAAAAAAATCTACCGGATTTTCACAGGGACCACCGTTTACCGCATTATATGGATTTGTCCTCCATTCGGCATTGGACCCCCAGCTGTCGACCTCTGATTTAAAAACTCCAGGGTAATTAAGTGTCAACATAACATATAAACCCTTTTGCTGGCATAAACTAAAAATTTCGTCCAATCTTTTTGCAGCTCTTTCATAATATCTACCGAGACCGGGAGCATCCAGAATATCTTTCTCCTGACCGCCTTCTATTTCAGCATTTCCGAGGTATAGGGTACCTTTGAGATTTTCCATAAATTCGATCTTGAGATAATTTGTTCCTTCCGGGAGCTCGCCGGTATAGACAATATACATACGACGCCACCCCTTCGTAACATCACGACTTTCTCCAAATTCGATTTTTATTATATCATATCTAATATTATCAGGAGAAGAATAAAAATTTATCTTGTCTTCGGAAAGGCTCCCTCTATAGAATAACTTTATTTTAAATCTTTTTATATCTTTAAGATTATAAACAATAGTTTCTTTCTCATCGGACTGGATTGCAAGTCTATTAGTATCATCTTCGGTAAACGGAGATTTCCCCAAATCGATTTCGAGACCACGAGAGTGCCAAAAAACTTTATCCCAATTTCCGAATTCATCTATAATGGTCCCGTCATAACTCATAACAACTTTCGTCCATTCCAGAGGAAGATTCCAGGTACACATCCATGTTCTAAAGAAGTTCGCATCATTTTCTTCCAGCGCATCAATATAATCCTCATATGTGTATCCCCAATCGGATTGCAACTCCCAACCTATGTTCAAACCCACACCGCGTAAACGTTTACCGGAATCAAACACAAAAGAATAAAAGGACTTATCGTTTAATCGTAGAAATCCGTCATTATCTGATTCTTTCACAGATATGTAGAACTCCTCCGACTTAAACGTATCCTTTTTATTGGCTACCTGAATATGAAACGAATGCGTTCCTACCTGCATAGCAGTAAACCTTGCCTCCCAGTCTGATTTTCCGGATGGTCCGTCTTTATAAAAACAGGGAAGAGTTATTGGATTCCCATCCGGAGGTCTTATAATGGCATCGATTTTTATATCTTCAGGGTCATAAGGATTTTTAAATTTCTTAGCCAGATCAATATCTATATAAAGAGTCTCGAATTTTTCTATACTTTTCAACATTGGATTTACTGAAATACCCGATGAACTGCTCTTCCCGCATGAAACCATATAAATTAACAATAAAAGAAACATCGAGCTTGAACCACTTAACTTAAATTTATTCATAAATTCCTCCAATCGAGGTGTATTTTCATATTTAAAAAACTAATTTTTATTCTGTTTTTGCCTAAGTTATTCATTTTGTATATTATGTCAAGCGAACCCCCATCCCTAACCTTTTTTACCATAGAGTAAACAGAGAAAACAGAGCCTCCACAACCAGTTCGATTTAATGTTCCCAAGGGAACTGATAGAAAATAATATAATTCCTACAAATCAAAGAAAATTTAGTTTTGCAATGCAAAAATTAGCAAATATAGAAATATCTTTAATTACACTTCACCAAATAATACGAAGTACTACATATGGCACGATATTGAAGAATAATATGCATATCTTATAAAACACCATCCCGGAATAAATAATGGCATTGAACTGACCCTTATTTATATCATACCACTTACCGTGAATTCGATAAATAAAATCACGACCCAATGTAAAAGCCAAAAAACTTAACATTAATAGACCTAAATTAACTATTGCACTCCAGAGGAAAAATTCTTGTAAAGGATCCATTTAATGCCTCCTTTTAATATATATGGTACACTGATTTAAGCACTATGTCAAGATTTTTTTAGGCACAAAGGACACAGAGATATACTACGCTATCCGCTGACCGCCCCGCTTTCCGCTAAAAAAATGGGGAGAGGTAGTGTGTAAAGCGGTAAGCTGAGAGCGGTTCCTCACCTAAGACCTAACCAAACTTCTCTCGTATCTCAAGTAATCTTCTCTTACCCAAATATGGTTCGATAAATCGTTTATAATCCTCCTCGGGGATTTTTTCGATATCTATAACATTTTTTTCAACAAAATCTACTCTGGATTTCAGATTATCGCAATCAAAATCATCACAGTAAGCGCAATTACGAACGCTTTTCTTTTTCGCACATGGTCTAACAGGACATCCCTCATCAGGATGATTACCCTCCTTTCTGCAACCAACACAGCTCACTTTTTCAGGAGGAATTCGAAAACCAAAGTATAAAAACCATTTATCGCTGATTTCGGCCTTATCGGCATCGCCTTTTATGTTCTTCTCGTAAGCAGGACAAATATCACATAAAAAACCACAATAACCAAGCATTTCTACCATAATTATCTCCTTTATTATGATCAGTCAGAAATATATTCTAAATCTCACCGGCAGCATACACTTTCTATTTAATCTGATATTCAGGATGACCTGTTCGCCAGAGCGCAAAACTCAATTCATCAGCTAAACTTTCAAATGCTTTAGACTTAGTATCTCCAATTCCATGCCCCGCTTCATAATCCGCCCAGAATAAAATGGGATTATCTGACGCATTGCAGGCCTGTAACTTGGCGGCAAATTTTGCCGGCTGCCATGCTATAACCCGGGGGTCATTCATTCCGGCTGTTACTAAAGTTGCAGGATATTCTACACCTTTTTCCAGATGAACATACGAATCCATTTCAATGAGAGCCATGCACTCAACTGAATCTTTGATGGTTCCGAATTCCGAAGCATTGACAGGTCCGTTAGGTGTTTCCTCAAACCGTACAGCATTCATACAGCCGACACTTGGAATAGCAGCCGCGAACAAATCAGGGCGTTCAGTCATTGCGCGACCTATAAGTATTCCACCGGCACTTCCTCCGGTAATTGCAATTCTTCCACTGGAACTGTACTTTTCTTTAATTAAATACTCGGCACAAGCTATTAGGTCTTTCCATGTATTAGGCTTAGTAGTCTTGAATCCCCCCTTATGCCACTTGTCGCCAAGTTCTCCACCCCCTCGTACATGAGCAACCGCGAGAATACCACCCTCATGCGTCCAGAGTAAAAAATTCGAACTAAAAAAAGGATTCATTGAATGCCCGTACGCCCCGTAACCATAAATTAAGACTCGATTCTTACCATTTTTATTCATATCTTTATTATATATCAACGACAAAGGTACCTTTACCCCATCATGGGAAGGTACCATAAGTTCTTTCACTACTAGATCGGCATATTCTGGATATTCAGGAAGAACCGAAGCATTTTTCAATTCAAACTCTTTAGATTTAGAAAAATATCGATAAAAATGATAATCTCTTGTCCATCCGCTAATTGTTATCCAGAGGTCATCGTATTTAATCCCCTTTGCAAGTAAGTAAACACTCCCCGCCGCAAAAGGAAGCTTAACTTCTTTAACATTTTTAGCCCCATACGGCAAATGAAACAATCTTCCTTCGACACCATTTTTAGCGGTTGTATAAAAAAGACCATCTTTGGTTAAACACCACTCAGTAATGATTTCCTGAGCATATTCAGGAACTACTACCTGGGCATTCTCAAGGTAAGGCTCCTTAAGAGAGGTTTTCAAAATTTTAAAATTAGGTGCGTTTTTTGGTGTGTATACAAATAATTCCTCCTCTGTAACCCAAAAGTCATAAATCTCATCTTCGATCTTGAATAATTGTTTCCAGGCTATTTTTTCTTTATACAATTCATCGGCAGGCGCATAAAAAACATTTAATCGATTATCGACGGACGCTATGAAACCAAAAATATACTTAGCATCTTTATTATAATCCACAAAAGGAATATTTTCTTCTTTGATACCCAATTCAGGATATTTTTCCCTCGAAAAGATTTCTTTATCCGTGGCAGGATCGGTCCCTACAACATGCAAATAAACCTTGCTGTCTTTTTCTCTATCCTTATCATGAAAATCGCTGGATTGCAACCGATGGTACAAATAAGCGTTGCCATCAGGCAGCCAGGAGGGTGATGCCCACCAACATCGGTCAATTTGCTCGGGAAACAATTCTTTCTTCTCAACATCCATTGTCAATAGAATCGAACTTTCCGAACCATTCGGCGCAACTTCAAAAGCGACTCTACTACCATCATACGAAGGAGTAAAGCTGGAAATTACATATTCCTGTGTGGTATCGGAACTGAAAGACTCAGGATCGTAAAGCAGATTTTCGGGGCTTTCCTCGCCATTATCCCCATTGCGGTAATACAACTTTGCTGTTTCCTCTTCGGGCTTGGTCTTTAAGAAGAAAAATCGATCATTTTCTGTAACACGTGGAGCACTGTATTTCGCTGTCCTTCTCTTATCGAACTCATACATCTTATCTATAAGAAACTGGCGTTTTGGAATACTATTCAATCTACTCCTGGCATAATCAGCCTGAGCTTTGAACCACTGTTTCACGTATTCGTCTTCCAGACTTTCCATATAACGGTAAGGATCGACAATCTTCACACCAAAGTATTCGTCTTCGACTGGTTCTACTTTTGCTAAAGAGGGTTTCTGCAAAATACTTTTTGCCAGCCCGTGTCCAAATAAAAAAACACTTAGACAAAACAAAATTATTCTGGTACTCACTTCTACCTCCTAACTTTTAAAAAATTCAGATTTAAAATTCCGCACGATTATTTAGCACTTTTCGTGTACCAATATCTCTTTCCTTTTAAGAATTCTTTAACTCCTTTTTTCTCGAGCTTTCTAAGATTCTTTATATGAGCTTTACCGTGAACCGGAACCAGAAAATCAAGTTTCTTACACGTCTCGAAATCATCACATTCCCAACAACCTTCATATCCTTTTTTCTGACAACAAATTCTCATTTTACAGAAAGGAGGTCCTCCTCCGTCTCTGCATCCTTTTTCGCATCGAAACTTAACCATAAAGCCCAAAACCTCATAACATTTCTCGTAATCCTTGAAAGCTTTTCCGAACTCTGTCCCGGCTAGAAAATCTGCAAACTTATCATACCTGTAAGCCCGGAGTTCTTTTCTTAAGTCTCTTGCTAAATCAGGAATCTTACCTGTATAACCGTGACAATCCCCGCAGTATAAACCGCAATAAGTAATTAATTTTTCGTTTTTATTACTCATCTTTTTCAACTCCATTTTAATATTCCAATATAATTAAATTTTTATCCGCCAAGTAAAATAGAACCTTTCGTAAAGAAAGTTCCGGCTATACAGGCGGTCAAAAGACAGGCTAAAGTAGCTGCAAGAAGTGCTCTAAGTCCGATCTTCGATAAAATTTCTCTTTTCTCCGGTACAAGTACGGAAATCCCTCCCACAAAAATCGCCATGGAAGCAAAATGAGCAAAACCGCAAAGCGCATAGGTTGCCACAACCGCCGACCGGGGATGTTTAAGTAATCCCGTCGCAATCGCAGTTGCTAAATGCTGATATGCCGGTACCTCTGTAAGAATCGCCCGCTCCCCAATAATCCGGGAAATAACCCCGGCATCCGAGGGAGGAATACCAAGCATCACAGTAAAAGGATAAAATATATATCCGAGAAAACCTTTCAGGCTCCAGTCGATATTAATTCCCATAAAAACGTTTACTCTTCCGCCTATTCCTCCGAGAATTAAATCAAGTAAAGCAACCAATCCCAGGACGGCTATTAGTAAAGCCACTATACCCACAATAAGTTTAACTCCGCTGTTTGCGCCGTTTATTATAGCCTCAAAAAAATTTGTCTCTTTTTCATAATGCACTTCGACGTGCTCACCGAGTGTTTTTGGAATCTCTCCCTCCGGAATTATAATCTTCGACATAACAAGAGCCGCAGGAGCGGAAAGGATGGAAGCGGAAATCAAATGAGCGGCAATAGTTGGAAATTGCTCTTTAAGACTGAAAATGTAAATAGCAAGAACATTTGAAGCGACAGTCGCCATTCCCGCCGTCAGAATGGTACACAATTCAGATTTTGTCATTTCTTTAAGGTGAGGCTTGATTGTTAAAACTGATTCAATACCCACAAAAATATTACTGGAAGCGCATAAAGACTCCGCACCCGATAATCTCATTAATCTGGTAAACACATAGGCAAACCCTTTTAGAATCCACTGCATAATATTAAAGTAATAAAGTATTGCTATTAACGCTGAAAAAAATATTATAGTAGGGAAACCTTGAAAAGCGAGTATAAACCCAAGTGATTTTTCTCCTGTCTCATTAATCTCTCCCGGCGGCAGAGCCAATCTCCCGAATACGAATTCTGCACCTGCGGTTGAAGAATTTAAGACTTTCACCACCACGTCATTTAAAAATAAAAACATTTTACTTCCAATCGGAAAAACAAAAACAAAAAGGGCAAGCGCCATCTGTATACCAATTCCCCAGAGTATAAGTCTCCAGTTCATGTTATGTCTATCGGCTGAGAAAAGCCAGGCAAAACCCAGCAAGAAAAAAATACCCATAAAACTGATAAGATTGTATTGATCCATTGTATATATATTTTAGCGAAATATTTTCTTATGTCAAGAATATAAAGAGAAGTCAGAAGTTAGAAGCCAGTAGTCCGAATCCCTTCCCTACCCATCAAAAAAATAATTCTCACATAAAAACACAGAGAAAATAGAACTCACAGATAAAAAATTTTATTTTTTAAATTAACACCTAAAACCTAACAACTATCTCGCGAACAGTATTTTCTTTGGTTCAGAAAGAATACCATCAACATTTAATCTATAGAAATAAACTCCGGCGGAAAGGTTTCCGGAATCGAATTCAACATCATAATCTACAGCACCTCGGAATTCAGAAACTAAAGTCCGGACTTCATTTCCAGTGCATCGTATTTTTTCAATACGACAAAAGCAGGTTTAGTAATAGAATATGAAATCACAGTTGAAGTATTAAACGGATTGGGATAATTCTATCCAAAGAAGAAAGAATAAACGGACAACAAACTGTCAAAACCTTCCGCACTCTAAAGATCGGGTATGTAACCCACTTTAAATTTATAGCCATTCATTTCGGCAAGAAGATCTTCCGCTGTAGTAATCGTCGAATCAGGCGGATTGATATCTCCATCAGAGCCATCGGGTGAGCCGTATCCCGCATAGTCAATAACCATACTGCTGTCGGGAGTATCGCCGACATCAATCGTAACATTCCATACAAGCGAAGGTTGCCCACGATAGAAGGAGTAGTCATGATAATCATTTTTATCGAAAGACCGATTTACTTCTATCCAGCATCTGTACTGTCCATATTCAAGATCGGAAATTTGTAAAGTTTTTGTTTGAACATCAGTGCTGGGAGTAGCCCCTGAAACGGCATCTATATCAGCAGGATAGGAGGCTCCCGTTTCTGCAGGAGGGTACAAATTATCTATACCATACGTAGTGTCTATTACATTTCTTTTGTGTGCCCAGATAGGGAAAGCACTTAATCTGTTATCTCCTTCATCTATGTCAGGATTGCTGGAGCGGTTGCCGCCTCCATAACGTCCTATAAAGTCGGTAATAAACACAGTTCCGATATAGTTTCCATTCTCGTCTTCTATCCAGACTACAATTTGTACGTGCTCTGTTCCCGGTTCAAAAACGAAATCGATTATTCCATTACTTAAATTCTGCTCATGGGAACAATTAATCTTTGCTAAAAAAAAGATTATCATTAGAAGAACTAAACACATTTTTTTTAATAAATTAGTAAATTTTTTCATAACACCCCCGATCTATCATAATATCAATCAACGCTAATATCATTGTACGAAAAACCAATCTCTTTGTCAAGAAAAAAAATTGGGCTAAAGTCTGTTGAATCGTTAAATTGATGAATAGTTAGATCGGCTCCACACCTTTTCATTTTTTTACTATTTGACTTAGATTCAACGAACTCTACAATATTAAAACTTCTTTCGAAGCACAAAATTCAAAAATGTATATCTTAAATCATATCGTTTCCAGTAAACAACCTTTTCATCGCAGGCTAAATCGAGAGGAGAAGTCAAAAATAAACCGTATTTTTCTGAAATATTAAGCGCTTCTTCTATTTCCTCTTTTGTAAATATATGGATAGGTACACCATATGCAATTTGCCTATTAGTATCTATCGGAGTCTCATAATAATCGGTAGAAGTAATTAAAATACCATCTACTTTAAGAATACGCGACATTTCCTTGAAATACAAATTAAGATCTACGCCGTGTTCGATCACGCTTAAGCATGTAACTACGTCAAAAAAATTATTTTCATAATGTGTTTTTGTTATATCACAGGGTTCATATAAAATAGGACCTCTCTTAATCTTCTTTTTAAATATGAAATTTCCGCCAACTAGATTTTTATATCCATATAGAAATAGCCATGGCAAAATAACAGAATAAAGCGCGGCTCCAGCGTCGAAAATTCTAGCACTTTTATCTGTGTTTTTTAAGACACAATCCAGAGTAGCTAAACTATCCCAATTTTTGGGCAAATCACCCCGGATACGCAGGCCGAGATTCTTGACCTGTGAGACCGCCCTATCTACTTCTTTCTGTGTTCTCAGTACAGCATTTGTCCACGGCGCATCCGGATATTTTGCAGGCGCCGAAAGCCCGTGAATTTTCTTTAAATAGACACTATAATCAATGTTTACCTTGTCCGAAAGGTTAATTAACGCTTGTTCTATCCAGAAGGGAATCTTCGCCATAATATTTAACTATTGCCCAATACTATATTCTGACATTTCCACATTCATAACATTTCCCGGTATGCACACAAATAACACCACCGCACTGGTCACATCTATATTTTTCTTCCTGGGATTTAAGAAATTTCTCTATACCATTTTTTTTGATGAAGTTAAGATTATCTATCATACTCATTTTATAATTCTCTCTGTACCTCTTATCAAGTTTTTCTAAATTCTCACAGGGGAAAACTTCGCATTCAAAGCAATAATCAATGGCTTTTTCAGACAATTTCTTACAACGTTTTTTTATGAAAGCACAATTTCTATTCGTAGGTCTACAGCCTATACATGATTTTTTTCTTTTCTCTCCGTTAACTCTATACCCGAAATAAGCCAAACAAATTCGACAATTCATTCCACAAACTGCAATCAATTTTTCTTTCATTTCCATTGTCTATTTTGTATAAAATTAAATTTTAAATTCTGAAAAAAAATAATAAAAAACAAGCTAAAAAGATAAACTTATTGAGTCCGGGGTATTCCTAAAAATTGACTTCGCGATTTCTCGTTATTCAAAAGGAGTAAAAGCTGCCCTTCTTCAAAACCACTTGCATAGAGTCTCTTAATCCAATCGGTTATTTCTTCTCGAGAAGCTTTACGTTTCCGGTTACGCATATTACAAAATCTTTGATGTGCTCCGACTATATGGGCTATTATTGCTTCTTTTTGGGCTAAATCCATTTCTCCTTCCTCCAAAATTACTATATGAAAATCTTACTTAAAAAAATAAAAATGTCAAGTACTTTTTTATAAAAAAATTTGCCACAAAGACACACCGCTATCCACTGACCGCCGAGGCTGTGCCAAAAGTCCAAATTTAACGGATTTCTAAAAAATAAGCCTTTGAAAAACAAGAACTTAGTTTTCTGCAAATTGCGAAAAAGAGGGTTTTGGCACAGCCTCCGCCATCCGCTTCCCGCTAAGCCAATCTCCCAAATTAGCCATGGACTATCAGAATTTCATTTTTTTTACTCTATTTTTTCACTTGAACCCTGGAACCCTCGAATCCTTGAACCCTAATTTCAATTAACAACAAATAGCACAAATAATTTTTTTTCTACTACATCCTAATAACTTATACTCTGAACTATTTTTACTTATTTACATCAACGCGGTACTGAAGTAACGTTCGGCACGGTCTGGAAGAACAGTTGTTATATTTCCTTTTATCTTAAGGGCTAACTGCCGTGCTGCCCAAACATTTGCGCCGGAAGAAATCCCTACCATCAATCCGAAATCCCTACCCAACTGACGGGTTGTTTCAATTGCATCTTCATCGGTCACCTCAATAACTTCATCCACCAGTGACACATCTAAAATCTCAGGTATAAAGCCATCACCAATTCCCTGTATCTGGTGAAGACCGGGTTCGTGGCCAAGAATCGCAGAAACATTTTTGGGCTCTACAGCTACGATTCTAATATCACTATTATGCTCTTTAAGGAACTTCCCTACACCCTGGAGAGTCCCACCACTGCCTACACCGGCAACAAAACTATCAATCTCTCCTCTCATCTGACGCCATAATTCATGAGCCGTTTCCTCATAGTGAATACGTGGATTGTCGGGATTCTCAAACTGCTGACAAACAACGACATTAGGATTCTTCGCCGCCATTTCTTCTACATAATCTACAGAACCTTTAATACCATCCTCTGCAGGAGTAAGTATAAGTTCTGCACCAAGTGTTCGTATCAGTTTCTTTCGTTCTACACTCATGTTCTCCGGCATCACGATTATAACCTTGTACCCCTTTAACCGACCTACAAGAGCAATGCCTATACCGGTATTGCCTGATGTTGGCTCTACGATAATTGAGTTTTTGTTAAGACGATTGTCTCTCTCGGCACCCTCTATCATTGCCAATGCCACACGGTCCTTTATGCTGCCCCCGGGGTTTAAGAACTCAGCTTTCGCAAAAACATTTTCGCCTCTCAATTGAATCATCGGAGTATTACCAATTAAATCAAGAATATTATCTGTCAACATAACACCTCTCCATTAATATTGGCTTTAAATTAATAGAATTCATACGTTTTAATATAAATCACAAAACATTTATGTCAAGAATGGGAACACAAGATTACATAAAATCAATATAAGATTTTAATCTAATTAAAGCACGAAAGCACAGAGATTTTATTCTTATAATTTTATTTAAAAAAGTTGGGTGGAAAAGATTTAACTATTTAATTTATCTCTCGGCTCCTAACTTCTATTTTCAGCCCCATTTGCTTTTATTTTTTTCATTCCACCTTCAAACTGCTCGGGAAAATATTTTATTTGCTCTTGCTGCTTGTCTATTGCATCAAGGATAAATTCTCTCTTTTTTTCTGAAGAAATAAATTCATTAGTAAGTATTTTAAAAAGATCATTAACATCCGAAGATTCAATTTCATGCGCGACTTCGTATGCATCATGAAGGGTCCCAATTTCTTTTTTCGAATGTTTATCGAATAAATTTCTGATAGAATGTGTTTTCAAAACCAGTTCAACCTCAGGTAAAGAAAGTATTTGTTCCCTCGATAGGGATTCTTTGGTTTCTTTTAACCAATCCGCATGCGCAACTTGATTTAGATTCATCTTTTTCCAGAAATCATTAACCTCAGGTACATGAGAAAACATTCGTGCAAACTGATTATACATCTGTCCGACTTTCATCTTAGTCTCGATAACCCTTTCAAAAATTTTCCCGAGAACCAACTCAGCGTCAAAGTCCGACATCTTCACACCTCCTTAACTTAAAACCCCCCTAATAATTATATTATAATCATTTAAATCATAAATGTCAAGTATAAAAATTATTGAAAAGCACTATATTCGACAAAAGAGTATTTACTAATTTATTCCTTAGAAAAAGCTTTACTCTATATAATCCTATCCATCTCTACCCCACTTCCACCTAAAAACAATAATTCCAATGACAGCCCCGCTCATATCGACAAGGATATCAAAAACATCATCCCACCCTGCGGGTCCTTGTCCTGTTAACAACTGCGTTACCTCTTGAATCACAGCTATACTCAAAACACCTAAAATCATAATAAACCAAGAATTTGGCGGTTTTCTATCCGAAAATACAGACAATACCAACCAGGCCAGTACTCCATAAAGAATAAAACGCACTATTATATGAGACATATCTGTACGAAAAAGCCAACCGAATACCATCTGGTAAGCAGGTAACACTCGACATATGAGATAGGACGGACAAAGCATACCGACACTTAATAAAATTAACAATATTATACGTATCCTTCGTTTCATATTCTAATTTATACAATAACGCCACACAGTCAAGATATTATTAAGTCCTGGGTTATGTATCACTCGGCGTGAATCAAATTTAGAGTTTAGGATTTAGTAAAAAAAATTTGTGCTATTTGTGTAATTTGTTGTTTCTATTTGTTTTTGGGTGAGGAGGAGGATAACAAAATAAATACAATTTGTTGTTTTCTCTGTGGTCTCTGTGTGTTTTGTTCTTTCTCTGTGGTCTCTGTGGTTACTGTGTTTTCACCCCATCAACTTCAACATCAACGCTTTCTGCGCATGAAGGCGGTTTTCGGCCTGATCGAAAACCACTGAATTCGGCCCATCTATCACCTCAGAGGTAACTTCTTCTCCTCTTATTGCAGGCAAACAATGCATAAAGATATAATCCTTATCAGCACAAAAGACAACCTCTTCATTAACCTGAAAAGAAGCAAAAGCTTTTCTTCGCTCTTCCGCCTCGTGTTTAAAGCCCATTGAAGCCCAGACGTCCGTATATATAACATCGGCCCCATCTGCAGCCTCTCTCGGATCATTTGTTATAGTTATCGAGCCACCCGAATCGGCAGCTAATTTTTTGGATTTCTCTACAATATCCCTATCCGGCTCATACCCCTCTGGATGAGCAACCCTGAAATCAACACCCATAAGCCCGGAACCCAAAAGCATCGAATTGCAGACGTTGTTACCATCTCCAATGAACGCCAATTTCACATTCTCAAGTTTCCCTTTCTTCTCTTCTATTGTTTGAAAATCCGCCAATATCTGACAGGGGTGTTCCAAATTCGAAAGACCGTTTATAACGGGAATACTTGAATGTTCGGCAAGACCTGTAACTGTCGAATGAGCAAAAGTTCTTGCCATAATTCCCGAAGCCCATCTGGAAAGATTTTTAGCGATATCTTCCACACTTTCTCTTTTTCCAATATCAATATCAGTCGGCGCAAAATAAATTGCCATCCCTCCGAGTTCATAAATCCCAGACTCGAATGTAAATCTAGTTCTAAGAGATGGCTTTTCAAAAAGCATAGCAAGAACTTTACCCTTTAGAGGCTTACTATCCATTGTTTTTGCTTTTTCTTTTTTCAATATACTTGCATCTCTCAAGATTTCCATAAATTCTACTCTATCAATATCTCTCATTGAAACAAAATCTTTTTTCATTTATCCTCCTCTTCCTTCTTGCCGTATTCCATCTGGAATTTCAACAAATCTTTATTTGATAAATAATCAATTATCAAAACACCATTAAGGTGGTCTATTTCATGCTGCACCATCCTTGCTATAATACCTTCCACCTTATACTCTACTTCCTTTCCATCTGCACCGAATCCTCTAACAACAAGAATCTCTGCCCTCGGAATTTCGACGGTCGCCACCGGGACAGAAAGGCATCCTTCTCCCATAACATCTTCTCCGTCAGCTTCAACAATTATAGGATTTACCAATACAATTTGTCCTTCTTCCGTACCCGACCTACCAACCATAACCTGGCTTGCCACTCCTATCTGATTAGCGGCAAGACCAAGACCTTCCTCGTCTCTCATAGTCTTAAGCATTTTCTCAACCAGATGGTGAACATTATGGAAATCTTTAACTTCTTTAGCCTTTTCATGTAAAATTGAATCCGGATAAACTCTTATCTTACTCATCTTTCACTATTTCCAAATGCAACTCTTTTAAATCTTCATCAGTTACCGGACCGGGGGAACTTTCCATAAGTCCAAGACCACTTAAAGTTTTCGGGAATGCAATTACATCGGTTATCGAACTCTCACCTGCGAGAAGCATGCAAATTCTGTCAAAGCCCAAACCTATTCCGCCGTGCGGAGGAGCTCCGAGAGAAAGAGCTTTGAGCAAAAAACCGAATTTATTCATAGCTTCTTCTTTACTCATTCCGATAACTTTCATTAATTTCAGCTGAACTTCAGGATTATGACATCTTATACTACCCGAACCTAATTCCACACCATTAAGAACTAAGTCGTATTGTTTTCCTATCACCTCACCAGGGTTTTTCTCTATATCTCTTAAGTCCCCTATGGGCTCTGTGAATATATGATGGCAGGGAATCCAACAGTTGCCTTCCTCGTCCCACTCAAAAACCGGAAAATCGGTAACCCAAAGAAATCTCCAACCGTCACCAATCAGATTCAATTTCTCTCCAAGCGCATTTCGTAAATCACCAAGAGGAATAAGGACCTCTTTATCCTTATTGCCCGCAATCAAGAAAAGGGTTTCTCCGGCTTTTAAATTAAAAATGTTACAATCCTTAAAGTATTTTACAAATGAACCTTTATAATCGCCTCCGTCGTTAACCAAATACAAAAGACCCTTTGCTCCGGCTTTTTTTACGATTTCCTCGAGTGCACCTATTTCACTGCGGCTAAAAGAACCTTTAACTTTTATCCCTTTTATTTTTTCGGCCGAGTTAAGAATACCAAACTCGCCGCTCTTACCCGGCTTACTATAATCATCTATCACAAGCGGATTTCTAAGATCCAGTTTATCACTACCGTATTTTTGCATAACTTCTTCGTAAGTCAATTTAGGGAACGGCTTTGGTATTTTTTCCCCTAATACTTCTTCCATAAAAGCCACCATTAAATCTTCACCTACAGCTAACATATCTTCCTTTTCAACAAAAGACATTTCAAGGTCTATCTGAGTAAATTCAAGCTGCCTGTCCCCTCTCATATCTTCATCTCTAAAAGATTTAGAAAACTGATAATATCTGTCAAACCCCGCTACCATAAGAATTTGCTTATATAGCTGCGGGGACTGCGCTAGAGAGTAAAATTTTCCTTTCTGAAGCCTGGAGGGGACCAAAAAATCACGCGCGCCTTCGGGTGTAGGTGTAGCGAGAATAGGAGTCTCAACCTCCAAAAAATTTTTTTCATTTAAGACTCTTCTCGCAGCCTGCATTAACTTATGACGAAGGATAAATCCTTTTAGAGCTTTTTCTCTTCTAAGGTCGAGGTATCGATACTTAAACCTTAATTCTTTCTCCGCCTGAACCTCTTCCTGTACAACAAAAGGAGGAACCTCCGAAGCATTCAAAATTTCTAACTGTGAAGCACGGACTTCTATTTCTCCCGTATTCATATCCTTGTTTATCATATCCTCGGGTCTTTTTCTCACTTCCCCCTTTACAGAAATTACCCATTCCAGACCTAACTTTTTCACTTCGGTAAGATCAAAATCGCAGGCAGCGAAAACCACTTGCGTAACACCATACCTGTCCCATAAATCAATAAAGATTATTTCTCCATGGTCGCGTATTTTTCTGACCCATCCGGCTAAGGATACAACTCTGCCCTCGTCTTTTGCTCTCAATTGTCCGCAGGTTACATCTCTTAACATTTCAATTCCTTTACTATTTTATCAGCTTCCATGGGAATTTCTTTTTGTTCTCCTTTATTCATATTCTTTAACTGAACGATACCTCTTTTTCTTTCATTTTCACCTATTATAATTACCCATTTTGCATTTTGTCTGTCAGCTTCTCTGAACTGAGCTTTAACACTTCTTTTCATAGGGTCTTTATCACACGAGAAACCTTCCTGCCGCAAAGATGCTAATATTTTTCCTCCCTCAAGATCCGACTCCTCATCAAAAGTAACAAGGTAAACATCCACACCTAATTTTTCTTCTTTCTCTGGCAAAAGTAACATCAACCGGTCAATTCCAACTGCATAACCGGAAGCGGGGGTATCTTCTCCTCCCATAAACTTGATTAACTCATCATATCTGCCACCACCACCCACTTCATTCTGTGAACCTAAATTAGCATTAACAAATTCAAAAACCGTCTTCGTATAATAATCAAGCCCTCTGACAAGACGATTTTCAATATTAAACTTAATATTAAAGAAATCAAGCCGGTTCTCGAACTCCTCGAAGTGAGCCCTGCAATCATCGCAAAGAAAATCAGAAGGGACAGGAGCACCCTTAATTTTCCCCTTATCCTCTTTGCAATCCAATATTCGCATAGGATTCTCATCGTATCTTCTCCGACAATCCTCGCAAAGCGAGACTAATTTCCCTTTAAGAAAACCTTTCAATTCTTTAATAAAGTTCTTTCTACATTTTGGACATCCAATTGAGTTTATATTAAGTTCTACGCCTTTAATATCCAGTTCATTAAAAATATCGAATGCCGATTTGACCAGTTCCACATCAGTTTCGGCGGAAGACGAACCAATCACCTCCGCTCCGAACTGTCTGAATTCACGGTACCTTCCCTTTTGAGGCCTTTCCTGTCTGAACATCCTCTCAATATAATAAAATTTTTGCAAGATCCCTTTAGTAAAAAACCCATACTGTAGGAACATCCTGACGACCGAAGGCGTACCTTCGGGTTTTAGGGCAAGACTCCTTCCGCCCATATCTGCGAAAGTAAACATTTCTTTTCTAACAATATCTGTGCTCTCTCCGGTCGACTTCCTGAAAAGGTCTGTATATTCAAAAGTAGGAAACCTGATTTCCTGGAAGTTGTACTGTTCCATTTTCTTTCTTACAACATTTTCGACCCTTTGCCATCTTATTGATTCCAGAGGTAAGATATCTCTCGTCCCCTTAACATTTTTAAAATTCGATTTAGAACTCATATCTAAGCAGTCTCCCTTTCAAGTTAAGACCCAGTACGCTATGCCCACACCTGATAAATTAAAAACAAAATCATAGATACTTACAAACCTACCGGGAACATAATACTGAAACAACTCGCTTAAACCTGCAAATAAAGCGATGAAAAATAAAAATTTCCAACTTTTTTTACCAAATCCAAAAAAGAAAAAAAGTATTAAAACAGAAAAAAGAAAAAAATGGAAAAGTTTATCCATCCCAAAAACTTCAACCGGCGGGACAACTTTCAAGGGAAAAGAAGTTACCCCAATTATAATCACTAACCATAAAAAAAAGGGTAAGTATTTCATTCTTCGAAACCCTCTTCCTCTCTCTTAACCAATTTTCTTATTTCTTCTATTGAGTTCATATTTAAAAGGTTTTCTCTTAAGGTTGTAAAATTCATTAGTCGGTAGAAGCGCGAAAGATATTTCAAATGAAGATCTTTGTTCAAAGGAGAAGAAAGAAAACAAAAAATAGAAATAGGAACGCCATCGAAAGAATCATATTTTACAGGTTCACTTGGTATAAGCATAGATAACTCGGCATCACCCCTGTTTCCTTGTTCTTTATATAAAACAACTCCCTTACCTATACCAAACGAATATTTTTTTTCTCTTTCAATAAAATAATCGAATTTTGAAATACTATCGCTCCAGGATAAAATCTCCTTAAGGGCTTCTTCACTATTTTTAACATTTTCCTTCCGGAAATGAGTAAGGCTCTCCCAAATCATCTATAAGATGTACCTGCTCAGGGCCTCATCGCTAACTATCTCTTCGAGTTTATTCTTCACTTCTTCTTCTTCGATAAAAATTTTCTTACTCTCCAGGTCAGGCATTTCAAAAAGATAATCTTCAAGCAACGTATTCATCACAGTCTGAAGTCTTCTTGCCCCGATATTTTGACTGATTTCATTAGCCCGTTTAGAATAATCAGCTATTAAAGTTAAAGCTTCTTCGCTAAAGTCAAGCTCGAATCCTTCGGCTTTAAATAAAGCCTTATATTGTTTAACAAGAGAATTATCCGGTTCAACAAGAATCCTGCGAAAATCTTCTTTACTCAGGTCTTTGAATTCGACTCTGATTGGAAATCTCCCCTGCAACTCCGGAATAAGGTCAGAGGGAGAAGTAGAAGAAAAAGCTCCGGCAGAGATAAAAAGTATATGATCCGTATTTACGGGTCCGTATTTTGTGTTGACTGTGGTTCCTTCAACAAGGGGCAGAAGATCTCTCTGAACGCCCTGCCTGGAAACATCGGGCCCGGCTTTGGAATCACCGCCTATAATTTTATCTATCTCATCAATGAATACTACACCTGAGTTTTCGGTCTTTCTTTTACTTTCCTCGATGACTTCATCCCTATCTATCAACCTTTCAGATTCTTCTTTCACAAAAATCTCTCTGGCTTCGGCAACAGTAACAAACTTTTTCTTGGTAGATTTAGGCAGTAAACTGGAAAAAGCATCCTGAACGCCCAAACTCAACTGCTCAGGACCAACGGCACCAAGTATTTCGATGAAAGGTTTGTCTTGCTTTTTAAGGTCAAGCTCGATTTTCCTTTTTTCGAATTCTCCGTCTCTCAATTTATTTTTCATCTTTTCCCTGCTCTCATCCATAGTTTCTCCTACATCGCCACTGGGAACAAGCACATCAAGAATTCTTTTTTCCGCAAGTTTCAGAGCTCTTTCTCTGACTTCTTCTATTTTGCGTGATTGCACCATTTTAACGGCAACATCCATAAGGCTCCTGACCATCGATTCAACATCTCTCCCAACATACCCAATCTCGGTAAACTTCGTAGCTTCGGTTTTCACAAAAGGAGCACTCATAATAAGAGAAAGCCTTCTTGCAACTTCGGTTTTTCCTACACCGGTAGGTCCTATCATTATTATATTATTAGGATAAATTTCCTCCTCCATATCTCCGTTAACCTGCTGCCTTCTCCATCTATTCCTTATAGCTATTGCAACGGCTTTCTTTGCTTCATACTGCCCAATTATATAGCGGGCTAATTCCTGCACTATTTCTTTCGGCTTAAGTTCTAACTCATTTTCCACTTCTTATCACCTCTACCGAAATCTTATCATTAGTATAAATGCAAACATCAGAAGCAAGCTTTATGGAAACTTCGACAATAGAAGGAGCATCGAGAGAAGAGTGAAGGAGTAATGCTCTGGCAGCACTTATCGCATACCCGCCGCCTGAGCCGATACCGATAAGGCCGTCATCAGGGCGTATAACCTCACCACTCCCCGATAGAATGAAAGATTCATCAATATTCATAACGCCTAAAAGCGCTTCTAATCTTCTCAGATATTTATCTTTTCTCCACTGTTTTGCAAATTCAATTACCGCTTTAGAAATATTTTTTGGATACTTATTAATTTGCTCTTCGAACATAGAACATAGGGTAATGGCATCTGCTACGGACCCTGCATAACCTACAAGAACTTCGCCATCGCTTAATAGCTCTATTTTCTTTGCATTAGCTTTCATTATTGTATCCTGAACTGTAACTTGACCATCGCTGCCCATAGCAACAACTCCGTCTTTTCTAACTCCAAGGATTGTTGTTCCGTGTATAGTACCCACAACTCCTCCTGAAACAACTACTAATTTATAACTTCGTAGTTAGGCGGTTCTTTGATTATCTTAACATCATGCGGATGACTTTCCGTTAGTCCGGCATTTGTAACCTGAATGAACTTTGCCTTCTCTCTCAGCTCCTTAAGATTACGAGCCCCCACATATCCCATACCTGAACGCAATCCTCCTTCCAGTTGAAAAAGAACTTCACCTACCGGACCTTTATAAGGAACCCGGGATACTACACCTTCAGGGACCAATTTTCCGGTCTGGAAATAACGATCTCTACTGCCCGCTTCCATCGCGTCGACCGAACCCATTCCCCTATAAACTTTAAATCTTCGACCTTCCAGAAGGATCGAGTCCCCCGGAGCTTCATCTGTTCCGGCCAGAAGTCCGCCAATCATAACGGAATCCGCACCTCCAGCCAGGGCTTTGGTAATATCTCCGGAAAAAGTTACACCACCATCCGCGATTACAGGAATCCTCCTTTTGATGATTTCAGCCACATTTTGAATTGCCGTCAATTGAGGAACACCTATTCCACTTATAACCCGGGTTGTACAAATAGAACCAGGCCCTACTCCCACCTTTACCGCATCAACATCCAATTTGATTAAATCCTTTGCAGCCTCTCCGGTCACTATATTCCCGACAACCAGATCCTTATCGCAAATCTTTCGAAGCATCCTGGTAATATCGAACACTTTCTTTGTATGTGCATGAGCCGTATCCACAACCAGACAATCGACTCCCGCATTTAAAAGCTCTTCTGCCCGCTCTCTCGTATCCTCGCTTACGCCAACGGCAGCCCCGCAGTTTAATCTGCCTTCTTTATCTATGTTGGCTCGGGGAAATTCTTTTCTCTTCAGAATATCTCTAAGGGTTATAAGCCCCACAAGTTTATCGTTTTTATCCACCAGAGGCAATTTCTCGAATTTATGCTTCCTGAAAAGTTTTTTTACTTCTTCTATAGAAACACCCTTTTTACCTGTAATCAGTTTGCCTCTGGGAGTCATAACTTCTTTGACTTTTTTATTTTTATCATCCTCGAATATCAAATCACTTTTTGTTATTATCCCTTTCAGCTTTCCTTTATCATCCACCACAGGTACTCCTGAGATGTTGTGGGTTTTCATCAATTCTTCTACTTCTTTAATAGTAGCAGATGGAACAACCTTTATAGGGTCCGGTATAAGAACGCTCTCAAATCGCTTTACCTTCCTCACCTGCGCTGCCTGTTCTTTTATGGAAAGATTCTTATGGATAATTCCGAGCCCGCCCTGCAATGTGATGGCTATAGCCATTTCTTCTTCGGTAACCGTATCCATTGCCGAAGAAACTATCGGAATAGGTAAACTAATATTCCGACTGAACTTACTGTTAATATCAGTATCACTCGGAATGACATCCGAATAACCTGGCGCGAGGAGCACATCTCCGAAGGTTAATCCTAAATTAGAATGTCCTTCTTTTCCCAAGAATTTTCTCCTTCAGGCATTTTGCCTTTGAAAACTATATTTGCTTCCCCTGTAAGCCAGAGCCGGTTACTGCCTTCTCGCACGGTCTCAAAATTTCCTCCAATTGTTTTAACTTTGAGTTTTTCTCTTCCGGTTTCTTCCATTACGAAAAATGAAACGCTTGCGATCCCTGAAGAACAAGAAAGTGTTTCTCCTTCCACACCACGCTCGAAAACTCTCATAAAAACGGCTCCCCCTTCTTCCCTGAACCAGTCCACATTATTCCTACCGGGTATAGCATTTGCAAATTGAGCCCCTAACTCATCAACATCGAGCCCTTCCACATCTTCTGTAGGAATAACATAATGAGGAACACCACATCTAACAATCGCCCCATTTTCTCTTTTTTCCAAAATACTTACCTCAGGCATCAAAGCAGACACCGTATTATTATCATTGTAAATAAGTCTGACCGGACCTGCTTCGGTTTGCACTTCGTCTTCTCTTTCGACTTTACCCTGAAGGTAAAGCAAGCGAAAGAAAACCCGCACCGCATTCCCGCAAAAAGGTACATTACTTCCGTCGGGATTGTAGAATATCATTTTTTTCCCGTCCATAACCACCAGACCATCCCCTCCGACACCGAAATTCCTTTTCAATAAACGGGGACAAAGTACCGCATAGTCATAACCCGAAACGTAAGGAGTAAGGACAAAATCGTTACCTCCACCTTCTCCTTTAATAAAATCGATCATTATTAACCCTCCACTAAAGCAAGATCTTCCAGTACGACCTGGATAATTTTTGTATCTATTTCTTTTTTCTTTTCAAGAAAAGCTTCCAGCATTGCATTCTCACATATTATATTAATCATTCGCGGTTTACCCCCGGAGTATGTATGTATTAAACCTAATGATTCACCGGTAAAAGGCATTTCTTTCCCTCCGGCAACCTTTATCCTGTGACTGACATACGCTTTAACGGATGCCAAATCTAGAGGCTTCAGAGTAGTTCTTATAGCGGTTCTCTGGTACAAAGCCTCATCCTGCTTAAGATTTATTTCCATCTCCGGTAAGCCAAAAATTACAAAATTCAGTAAATGTTGCGACTGAGTTTCAATGTTGAGGAGTCCGCGAATCTCCTCCATTGTATCTTTACCCCGCAGCATATTCCCTTCATCTATTAAAGCAGCTACTTTTTTGTCCTGCTCATGAAATTCCTGCAGCTTATCATAAAGCCCGGATATTATCTTCTCTCTGTCATCTCCTTTATCTGTGACTCCCAATTGCAAAGAGATCTTTTTAAGCAACCAACCTGCCGAAATATCGGGATGGATTATAACGAGAAGTGAAACTTCGTAAGAATCATCTGATGCAAGCATATTTAGTATTCTTCTCGCCAGGGTGGTTTTCCCCATTCCTATATCGGCTACGAGTAAAGCAAGCCCGAGTCTATTCTCAACACAGTGAAGGATTTTCTGCATAGCCTTGGAATGCTGGGGACTATCGTAATAAAATCTCTCATCAGGAGAAGTTGAAAAAGGCTTCTCTTTAAACCCGAAAAAACTTTCGTAATCCATTTTTAGTAATTAATACATCTAAATTCCCTTTTGTCAAGGATTAAGATACCCCATAACCCCCTATTTTCACCGAAGAAAACACGGAGAACAAATTAGAAAAATTGAAAAATGGGAAAATAGGAAAATGGTAACAAAAAACTTTAAACTAAACACCAACGCTTAAAAATTAATCACAAAGAACACAAGGCTTTTCTTTTTATTTTTTCTATTCAACCATTCAACAATTTAACTATTTAACTTGGATTCGAAGAATCTACATTTTGCTTTTTAATTTTTAATATTTAATATTGTACAAAAATACTTTCTGTCTCTGTAATATCTAACCACCCAACACCCTACCAACAAACAAATTCAGGTTTTTTTCGATGGTATTTCCGAAAAACCTACCTTGACAAGTCTGATAAACTACGTATAATTAATTACATAATAAAAAATTATGAAGGAGAATTTTCTGAAAAAATGCTTGCCCTTCTAATCTTGTTTAGTTTCAATTTTGACTCAATACCTTCACCTCAATTTGCGGGTGACAGCTTCTGTGTATCTATCTCTACAATTGACAGTTCTAGTTTTTTATGTTCTTTATCGGTTGAGCCAAACGATAAAAAACTTACAATATGCGGACAAAACGATAATATAATCAATTTAGCCGATGGCATTTGGCAGGGCTGGGTGAAGATTTTAAAAACTGCAGACTCCGTTAACCTGAAATGCACAGACCTTGAAGCTAAAATCTTTTCCCCCAGCAATAAATTTAAAATAATCAGTAAAGTTACCCCCGGCCGATTAAGACAGGCTGCCGGAGATTCAATCTATATATATCCAAACCCTCTTACACCGGAATATAATTCTACAACCATAGAATATAATTTAACAGATAATGCACACGTTTTAATAATGATTCTTGATAAATTCGGTAATCCTGTTTGGGAGACGGAAACGGATCAAACAGCAGGTACTGCGGAAATAGCCTGGGGGGGGGCTGATAACGAAGGCAATAGAGTATTTTCCGGGGTATATATCGTTTGTATCAAAGCAACCAATCAAACTCAAACAATTGCCCGGTACACGGGTAAAATAGCAGTTATAAGATAAAATAATATGATAAGAAAGAGTAAATTATTAAGATTTGCTTTTTTATTGATGCTTTGCTCTCTGGAAAGCACTGCCGATGTAGGTGTGAATTTCTTAAATTTCGGAGCGGGAGCAAGATCCATAGGTATGGGAAGATGCGGAGTTGGATTAGCCAACGATGCTTCAGCTCCTTATTATAACCCAGCGGGATTATCCCAGTTAAAACCTCAGGAAATACTATTCATGCATAGTGCTCTTTTTATGGGAACAAGCTTTGACTACTTATCCTATGTGCTGCCAACAGGAAGATCCGGTTCTTTTGCTTTTTCTCTCGTGCAGGTCCGGACCGGTGGGATAGAAAACAGAGACGCAAGCAATACTCTTCTGGATGAATTTGATGAAGCGGAAACCTCCGGAATGTTGTCGTACTCAACAAACTTAATAGATTTCTTATCTCTTGGAATTAATTATAAAATACTTCACCATTCGATTTCCCATTGGAGTTCAATAGGGCAGTCCTTTGACATCGGATTTTTACTCTTCCCCGAAAGGTCTTTTTCAGCAGGTTTTTCATTTAACAATTTACTAAAACCTTCTTTTACTTTAATATCCGAATCAGAAGAGTATCCCCTCTGCTTCAAGGCCGGACTAAGTTGTAAAACTTTTGACAAAAATTTAATATTTGTCAGTGACATTACCTGGCAAGAAAACTGTAAATTACAGCTAAACGGAGGTTTGGAATACAAAATAAACAGTCTCCTACATTTAAGATTAGGAGCGGATTACAATTATTTCTCTTATGGAGTAGGCTTCTCTTTTCCTGTCTCAAAAAATAATTTAAGAATCGATTACGCCTTCCAGCAGCATCACCAATCAGAAGGAATTCTGTCTCCAAATCAAAATTTTTCCTTGACTTTTAACTTCGGTGGTTTCAGAGCTAAATTATATCCGGATAAAAAAGTTTTCTTTCCGATGGCAGACGGAGAAAACAATATCGTCTGGTTGTACAAAGAAATAATGACAAAAGACGAAATCGAGAAATGGAAACTGTCAATAAAAAACAGTTGGGGAGAAACAATAAGAACCTACGAGGGTTGGAGAGAACCTCCCATGCGACTTTACTGGGACGGACGGGATAACAGCGGTAAACTTGTTCGTTACGGTGATTATTCCTATAAATTCATAGTAACCGAAAAAAACGGAAGAACTTATATCTCAGACGGAAAACTTTCTACCGTAAAGACTCTCGGTCCTAAAGAAAGATTTCTTATAGAAGAAGACTGGCAAGGATTAGAAAAAGATATATACACGGGCGAAGAGATCAAATTTGAAGATACACTAAAAAGCAAAAAAGAAACTAAATCAAATAAAGAAAACAATAATTTAGAAAATAAGGAAGAAAAATGAAGAAACTATTTTATTTTTCAATTCTATTCTTTTCTTTGACCTTAACTTCACAGAGATTAGAAAGGAATTCTTACATCGATATCCCTTCAGCAAGTGTAAACGAGGGCTTATTCGTAAACCTTAACGGAAATTTGCCTCTTAGCTCTGACCTGGATTACGGATTTGATCCTAATATCGGAATCGAATTCGGAAGAAGCGGAATGAATCTTGGACTCAATTGGTTCGCAGGCAACGATTTTGGACTTGACCTGGCATACCAATTTTATAAAAGTAAAAACACTTCACTTGCATTCGGAATAGATAATATAGCATTCAGTAAATACGTTTCGACTTTAGGTTCGGACACGACTTTCATGGACGAAATATATCCCTCCAGGCCGCCTGAAGCATGGTCCCTTTACCTTGTAGGCAGTCGAAGATTCGGCAAACGATTTGAATTAACCGCAGGACTCGGAAGAGGAAAATATGTCGGTTACGGACCCCGCAGTGGGTTGCCAAACACGGACATATTTTACTCCGATAAACATGAAAATTTTGCCATTGGACTCATTCTTGGGTTAAAGTATTCCGTAAAAGAATGGCTCGATATTTTACTGGAAGGAGATGGCAGAGACATAAATCTGGGCATCAAATGTGAACTCGGGAGATTCGAAGGAGAACTGTCCCTCACAAAACTCGAATGTATGCTATTCGGAGATAATGAACCCTCTTCTGCAAGATTAAACAGTACTATTTCTTTCAAACTACCCTTCTTTGAAGGCAAGAAAGAAAAAGACAAGTGGAAACCGGTAATAACAAAAGACAAAATATTTTTCGACGTGGACTTCGAAAATATAGAGGTCACAGGAATGGTCCCACAGCAAATCAATGATTTAGAAAAAAGAAGGGACATCACGAAAGATTATAAACAGGATACTCCGGAAGCTATAAAACTGTTTCTGGATGCCACAGAATTGTTCAACGAAGGAAAGTATGACGAGGCTAGAGTCAAATTCGAGAAAGCTCTTAGGGGTCTTGGCGAATACAGATTGGAAGCTTTGTACAGAATCGGAGAATGTTATTATAATACAGGTAATTATAAAAAAGCATTATCGATCTTTTACAGTATAACCAGTGAATCAAGAGGTACTTACATCTACCCTGAGAGTATTTACTCTATAGCCTGCTGCCATATCGCTCTCGAAAACTGGGACGAGGCAGAGATGAGCCTTTCCACATTAACCTCGGAGTATCCGGGTTACAAAGAATCCGATAAAACCAAAGTAATAAAGGCAATAATTTCTTTCGGGCAGGAACACTACGAAGAAGTAACGGAACTCTTGAAAGATATAGAAACCAAAGAAGCGCTCTTTTATAAAGGAAAGGCGTATTTCTTCATTAAGGATCCAAGAAAATCGCTTGCTGCCTTTAAGAAATTAACCGACGATTACCCGGAAAGCTCTCTTTCCAGATATGCGTATTATTACATGGGAGACGTACTATTTTTCAGCGGAAACTATCCCGGAGCCCTCCATAAATACGAAGACTTTTTAAAAAAATACCCCTACAGTGAATTGAAAGAATACGCTTCATACAAATTAGCAGTCTGTAACTACAATGAGGGCAACTATCTTGCAACAATAGAATACCTGAAACCAACTTTAAACAGTCAGGACATATTTCTCGCCGCACACAGCAATTTTCTTTACGGCAAATGCTTTAAAGAATTAGGCAGAAGCGAAGAAGCGCTGAGTACATTTACAAAAATTGTTTCGAATTTCCCCGAATTAAAAGTCGCAAGCCTGGCAAATATTGAAATGGGACAGGTATTCCTTGCAATGGGCGATACTGTTCAAGCTCAAGTAGTTTATCAACAAATGTCTTCTAAATATTCCTCGGGAGAAACGATCGGTCTCGGAGATTATCTCGCAGGAGGACTCTCTTTCACCGAGGGAGACTACATGACCACAAAAAAACATCTTGATAAAATTTTAAGATACTATTGGGGCTCAGATATAACATGCCCCGCAATCACATTGCTGCTCAGGACTTATAATAAAACAAGAGATTATTCCCTTACAATAGCAATTGGGGAAGCACTTCTGAATAAAAAACCATGCGAAAATGATGATATCTGGAAAGGTAGAGCTTTGTTTAACCTTGCCGAAGCGTACTATCAGACGGGACAATACGAAAAAGCAAAAAATATTTACCAGGAAATCATACGAGAATATGAATACAGCAGTCCGGAACTCCTCGCTTCGTCACAAGCCGGCTACGGCTGGTGTCTCCTGCACGAAGACAGATTGGATGTAACCGAAAACCAGTTCACAAAAGTAATGTCGGCTTATTCAATGGATACCACTTCATTTATAAACTCTTCATTTGGGAACGGAATAGCATTATACAATAAAGGTGAATACGAAGAAGCTCTAAACTTCTTTGAAGCTATAACCAAAGTCTCCACTAATCATCCTTTAAAACCAAAAGGAATATTTTACGCAGGAAAATCTTACTATAACCTGGAGTACTACAGACAGGCAATTGAATCCTGGGAAAGGATACTTCAGAATTACCCCGAGTCCAGTATTGCTCCTGACGCCGCTTATGAAATCGGAATGACTTATTTCCAGGCTTCAAAATATGATATGGCGGCTCCGTACTTCAAGATGGTGATAGACGAATATCCGAACTCTCCTCTGGTACGCGAAGCTATGATGACACTGGGCAATAATTATTACAACGGAGAGAATTATAAAAAAGCAATCGATGTCTTTTCAAAATTTATCTCCGTATATCCGAACGATTCACTTATAGACGAAGCAAAACAATCTCTTTCTTCTGCCTATTACATGGCAGGGCAGGAAAATCCTCAACTGCTTAAAGATTTTATCGAACAATTTCCCTCTGATCCTAAAGCCGCTTTGTCCCAATTCAACACGGCTGTTCATTTCTATGAAGAGGGAAATAAAGAAAAAGCATTGGAGACTTTCAGGAAGGTGATTATAGATTTCCCGAATACGGAATACGCCGAAGATGCTCAAGTAAACATAATCAAAATTTACGATGAAATGAAGGATTATAATAACCTGATCAGCCAAGCAAATCTGTTTCTAGAGTATTTTCCGGAAAGTGATAGAGTACCGCTCGCTTTATTTTACAGTGGCTCAGGATATTTTTACCTCGGCAATTATGCAAAAGCCATTGAGGCATTCAAAAAAATCATAAATGATTATCCAGAAAGCGAATATTACTCCACAGCAACACACAACATAAATCAGTGCTACAAAAGACTGGGGAGTACGGAAAGAATAGGCGGAGAAGAGCAAACGGAATAAATATGAAAATCCATTTCTCAAAACGAATGAATCCAAAAACAGAAAGGAGTTTTTAATGGCGGGAATAAGTTTTCTTCAACTCTTAAAAAACAGTTGGGCAATAGATCTTTTACTGGTTTTTTCAGTAATAGCACTTGCAGTAATATTAGAAAGGTTATGGTCATATAGTAAATTAGGTATCAATGAAAAAGCTCTTTTAGAAAAAGTACAGGCGGCAATAAAAAGAGGAAATATACAGGAAGCAAGTTTTATATGTAAATCCGTCAATCATCCTCTAGGCGAAATTTTAGACGTGGGTATAAAGAATATGGATCTACCCAGAGAAGATATCGATGACCTTCTTAACAGTGCGCTTATAGAGACAAAAACTCATCTTGAAAGAAAAAACTCGGTTCTCAGCACGATAAGTTTCATCTCCCCGCTTCTAGGTCTCTTAGGAACCGTAATGGGTATCATCAGAGCTTTCCACGACCTTTCCGTATCGGGTTCCGGAGGTCCATCGGTCGTTATGGCAGGTGTTGCAGAAGCTCTGGTATCCACCGCTATTGGGATTGTCGTAGCTATACCCGCAGCCATATTCTATAATTACTTTATGAACAAAGTAAAAGCCATTCTCACCAAGATTGAAGCGAACTCTATCAGGTTCCTCGCATTCTTACACACTAATTCTCCAAAGGGAAAAACAGAAACATTGAAATTAGACTAAGAGATTAAAATTATGAGAAAAAGTAATATCGAAAGCTATGAAGACTCCGTGGGGAAAATACCTATAACACCTATGATAAATGTAGCTTTACTCCTGGTTCTCTTTTTTATGATGACAGCTCCCGCTATTTTTATGTCGGGAATAAACGTTAAAAATCCTACCCTTGTCAAAGGAAGCTCCGCAACTGATGACACAGAATTAAAAGTAAACGTGTATATAGATTCAAAGAACCAAATTTACCTTAACGATAGACTTATCTCACGAGAAGAATTTCCCGACAGGGTAGCCGAACTCTTAGGGCGAAGTGTATCCAGAATAGTCGTGGTAAGCGCTTATCCCTCCATCCCAATACAGGAAGTGGTCACAGTTATGGATATATCAAAACAGAAAGGAGCATTAAAATTAGTTCTTCTAAGGAGAAAAGGAGAATGAGAAGGCATAGCATAACATCTGAAGAAAAAGCAAAAGAAGCCGATATTATGATCACGCCTCTTGCGGATGTAAGTTTCACAATACTTATAACACTTATGGTATTAACACCGGTTATCATACTTTCTTCCAGGCTGCACGTGAATCTTCCCGAGGCGACGACTATTGAACCTCCAACGGAAAAAAATATTACAATAACAATCACTTCGGAACATGAGATATCAATAAACAACGAATTAGTAACAAGAGAACAATTAGCTACAGTCCTCAGTAAAACAATAAGGAAAAATCCGAACGATCTGCTTCTCATTAGAACAGATAAGGAACTTGAAACCGGCACGGTTATGAATATTATAGCTCTAGCCAAAAAACTCGGGGCAAGAAGTATTTCAATCGCAACAGTTCAGAGATAGAAATGTTTGATAATTCGGAAGAATTTTTTGATAGTAAGTTAATAGCTACAATGATATTCTCAATATTATTACATTTTGGAGTCTTTTATTTCAACGAAGCAAGGAGAACCAGCCAGATTATAAGTAGAATCGACAATATAGAATTCATCGACCAAACTCTTGCTCCTTCACCAAAGCCCTTATTACCGCAGAGAAGTATCTTTCAAGCAATAAAAGACAAAATTACCGGGGAAGACGAAGGAATAAAAAAACTGGAGAATCATGAAATCGAAAAAATAATAAAAGCACTGCCCCCTGTTCCCCAAATCAGCGAAAAAGGGATTGAACTCGATGAAAAACAGTTAGATCGCACTCAGGCAAAAGGTATAAATCTGGACAAATTTGAAAGATTGGAGGGACCCGAAGGAGGTGCAACCGAGATACTTCGCGTAGCATCGAGTGATAGACAAAGCAGCTCCGAAGAAATAATTAATAAACCGGCTATAAAAATCAGTGATAAAAAAACTTATAGTCCCGATTCTAAAATCGGTATTGTTTCTTCACCCGGAGGCAGCGGACAAGTCGATCTGGAGAAAGTCCCGACAAAGGAATTACAGAGAACAGCTCCGGAAGTATCTGCAGAAGAGAAAGCAAAAATAAAAACAGCGCCTTCGAAATCGACCACAAAAATAACCATCACTGGACCTCTTTCATCCAGAAAAGTAACCTATAAACCAACAACTCCTTATCCCCAGTGGGCGGAAAAGAGAGGATTAACAGCAACCATAAGCGTCCAGATAGCAGTTAATCCCGATGGGTCAGTCAAGGAAAACGTTTTCGTAATCAGAACTTCGGGGTTCGGATCCTGGGATAGACTGGTAATAGCTAGTGTCAGACAGTGGAAGTTCGAAGCTATCAAAGGATCAGGAATTGTGCAAACCGGAATAATTACTTTTAACTTTGTTTTGGAGTAAAAATGAAAAGAAATTTAATCCTTACGCTCATATGCATCTTAACAATTACTGGATTTGCTCAAGAAGAAATATCAAAAGAAATTATTAAAGGAGAGTATCTGGGCAAAATAGATGAAAAAAAACCTCCTACAGAACTAAAATATGATATTTTTGAAGTAGTCACACCTTACGGAAGAGAGGGCTCCAATATTTATGACATTGAATTACAGGTTCATTCGGAAATAAGTTCCACCCCTCTTCCCATCCTTGCCAGCAATCAGATAAGAAAACCCTGGCTCGGAAATATTCTAAGTCCTCCCATAACAATATCAAATATCTCTGTGGAAAAAGATGTCAATCAATGGGAATTAGTCATAACGGACGCAATGGGTGGAGTATTCAAAACTTTCGCGGGTATGGGCAACCCCCCGAGAGCTATAGAATGGGATGGAAGAGACTCGGAAGGCAACATGATCGATATGGGAAAGAATTATTCTTATTATTTAAGAGTAATTGATAAAGAAAACAAATCTTCTTTTCAACTTGGTAAAAAGATAAGAATTCCTGCACTCTACTGGAAAGAAGAATTTAACTCTGTAGTTCGTCTCGATGGTAGAATCGTCTTCGAAAGCAACACCTCACACCTCTCCGAATCAGGCAAAGATTTACTTGAAGAAGCCGCAGATTATGTCAGAAAAGACATAAATAAAAGACTAAGAGTCATTGTTTACTCGCAAAATGAAGATTTGGCTATGGAAAGAACAAAAAGAATAGCCAATTTTCTCTTAGACAGAATAATACTCCCTGAAAAAGCAGTAGCAAGTGTCATCGGGTACGAATCGATAGGGAAAGACAGAACTGACAGAATCGATATAACGATACGATAGTCTAGTTCTTGGGTCAGAAAGGGCTCTCGGCTTACCGCTTTAAATACATCCAACACCATCCCTTTTTTGGTTTTTAAAATGTTACTTGCTGAAAGCTGTCAGCAGAGGCTGTGCCAAAACCCCCTTTTTTGCAAATCGCAGAAAATTAAGTTATTGCTTTTCAAAAACTTATTTTTTGCAAATTCGTTAATTTTGGACTTTTGTCACAGCCTCAGCAGGCAGCGTGATATTTCTGTATCCTCTGTGGTTAATGAAGAAGTTGGTAGTTAGAAGTTAGGAGTTAGAATAAAACAACAAAAAAAATCCTTTTAAATCTGCGTTCATCTGCGTCCTATTTCGGGGGTTGACTTCTTTGTTATCCCTAACTAATATAAAAAATCAGCCGCACATAGCGGGGCGCTAGCGGTGCCCTTTACCTGTAATCCGCTATAGCAGGGCTATTGGCTTGACTTTAGTTTATGTTTTTTTACTATGGGCTTCTTAAGATGGCGTTGAAATTTGGGCCCTCCATAGAGGGGAGCTTTGAACCCCGTCAGATCCGGAAGGAAGCAGCGGTAAGAAGTCTTAACCTCTGATGAAGGAAAACCTGAATGGAGCTTTTTCTTTAGTCGTACCGGTAAGAACTCATGGGCAAATCAAGTCGTGCGGCTGATTAGAAAAAAATTATGGGATATTTAGTTTTAACAAGGAAATACAGACCACAGAATTTTAATGAAGTACTGGGGCAACCTCATGTAACTAAAACCCTTATGTCCGCGCTGGCAAAGGGAAGAGTAGGGCATTCCTATTTGTTTTCGGGTCCAAGGGGAGTCGGAAAAACTTCGGTTGCTCGTATTCTGGCAAAAGCAGTAAACTGTAAAAAAGGTATAGTTGAAAATCCCTGTAATGAATGTGAAAATTGCAGAGCTATTACAAATTGTAACGCAGTCGACGTCATAGAAATAGACGGCGCATCGAACAGAGGAATAGATGAAATAAGATCTCTTAGAGAATCAATATCCTATAGTCCGGTACAATCTGCTTTTAAGGTTTACATCATCGACGAAGTCCATATGCTCACAAAAGAAGCTTTTAACGCTTTACTCAAAACTCTTGAAGAGCCACCTTCGCATGTGATTTTCATATTCGCGACTACCGAACCTCAAAAAGTACCAAAAACAGTACTGTCCCGCTGCCAGAGATTCGACTTCAGGATGCTCGGTAACCAGGAAATTTTCGGAAAGTTAAAAGAACTGGCAAAATCTGAAAACGTAAAAGCAACAGATGAAGCCTTATCCATCATTTCTTCCAGAGCGGAAGGGGCAATACGTGACGCAGAAGGGATGCTTGAACAAATGATTTCCTATTCGGAAGGAGAAATTACCGAAAGTGATGTTCGAGACGTCTTCGGTTTTATAGGTAATAATCTATACTTAGAATTATTTAAGGGTATCAAAAACTCTACCGAAGAGAAAATCATCCGGTGCGTCGAAGAAATTGCCGGAAGCGGATACGACCTCAGGGAATTTACATCCGGCTGGCTTAAATTTCTTCGCAGTCTTCTCCTCTGCAAGCTTAATGTTAAAGATCCAACTTCAACCTTACCGAGAGAAGAATTAATAAAACTTGCTGAAAATGTGTCAACAGAGTTTATAACGGCAGTACTTAACTTATCGGTAGATTTAGAAAAGGATATTAGACTTATATCTCATTCCCCTGTCTACCTTGAACTGGCAATGCTCAGGATGGCAAGAATACCAAACTTACGCGACATCAATACCTTAATAAAAAAAATATCAGAAGGAACGGAAACGAAAGACAAACCCCAGGAAAACAAAGAGAATCATACTAACAGCAAAGAAAACGTCAAGAACCCTAAAAACGCGCAAGAAGTATGGGAAGCAATAATGGCAAAAATAGACGAAACCAATGGCAAAAATTTCCTTAAAGCATTTTTAAAAGACGCAGAGCCGGTTTCATTCGAAGATAATATATTAAGAATAAAAGTTCCTTCAACTCATAAGAAACACCTCGATGAAGACATTCATTTTTTGAGAGGCGCTCTAAAAGAAACAACGGGAAAAGACATAGACATAGAGATAATAACATATCAGCAAAAATTAGAAACCAAATTAAGTGACAATTCAATGGTCACGAAAGTAAAGGAGATATTCAATGCTGAAGAATTTATTTGACATGGAAAACCTAAAGAAAAAAGTCGACACAATTAAAGAAGAACTTAAAAAAGAAAAAATTGCAAGTGAGAGCGGCGGAGGAATGGTGAGGGTAGAAGCAAATGGATTCGGAGAAATTCTAAAGTTGGAAATAGAAGACAAACTGCTTAAAGAACAGGACAAAACCTTAATGGAAGATTTGATAATTTCAGCCATAAACATGAGCAGGGAAAAAACAAAAGATTTATTTCAAACGAAAATGCAAGAGGCAATAGGATTCTTGCCTCTAGATGGAATTAAAGACCTTATATCTTGAAACCCCCAAGCTCTTTTCTACGTTTCATACAATCACTTCAAACTTTACCGGGAATCGGCAAAAAATCGGCGGAGAGAATCGCTTTCCATATTCTAACTAAACCCGGTATAGGTGAAAAGATACTGCATTCTTTAGAAAAAGTACTCTCGGAAATCAAATTCTGCAGCAAGTGCGGAAACATAACGGTAGAAGATATATGTCACATCTGCTCCTCACCCCAGAGAGACCAATCGACTATCTGTGTTGTGGAAAAACCAATGGATATTTTCGCAATCGAACGCTCAAATTCTTTTAAAGGATTTTATCACGTACTGGGTGGGCTTCTCTCTCCCCTGGACAACAGTTACCCGGAGGATATAAATATTTCTTCTTTAATAAAAAGAGTAAAAACAGAAGAAATAAAAGAGATTATAATAGCGACTAATCCCACAACGGAAGGAGAGGCAACCGCTTTATATATAGAAGAAAACTTAAAAAACACCGGCGTAAAAATAACCCGTATCGCAAGAGGGATTCCCTTCGGAACCGATATCGACTTCGCGGATGACCTAACCCTCACGAGAGCCCTCGAAGACAGACAGGAATTTAAAGAATAAAACTTCCAGAAAATTTCACACGAAGATACAGAGACACCAAGCCAAACCCCACCCAATAATAGCACGCAGATAAATACAGATTTAACAGGATTTGTTATATTCTTTTTTCGACAAGCGACTAGTGACATAGAGTCAGCGACCATCAACTAACGACTAAAGACAAATAACTTATGACCAGAGACTATTTTCATAAACGCTTGACAAACTTATAATTTTTTATATCTTTTATGCGCTGGCCCCATCGTCTAGCCTGGCCCAGGATATATGGTTCTCAGCCATAAGACAGGGGTTCAAATCCCCTTGGGGCTATTAAATTTTATGGGGTGTCGTCTAATGGCAAGGCCCAGGACTCTGGATCCTGTTATCGGGGTTCGAATCCCTGCACCCCAGCCAATCTTTACGATTTTTCGAACACCAATTACCACCTGCGCTCCACCGCACACCCAACCCAAGCTCGTCCGCCTCGCACGATGGCGCTCGGCGACCTCGCTTTGAAGGCGACCGCCCTTCCGCGGGATCTTCGCCAACTGCGTCGGCTCGCCCCGCGGAATAGGCTCGGTGATTTCCAAGACCTTGAATGTATCCTTTCGGAAGATAGAACAAATCTATATCGATTTTATCAAGTCCGTAGGATACGGACTTGATAAGACTTTGAAAAAGCTGGGGTCGCTCGGTGGGGGAAAATTCGCCAATCTTTTTTGAAAAATCTTTTAAGTTTTCTAAAACTATTTTTGTTTCAAACTTTTCTTTTTCTTCTTTTTGAATTGAAAGTTGTATACCCTCTAAATCAAATTCCAAAACCTTTTTCTTGTTTTCGAGATTTTCGATTTCCTTCCTAATGGAAGGAAATCTCTCTATCCCCACTTGAGCGAGAATATCGATAAGATTTTGGAGTTTGTTCCCCACCACCCTTAATTCATCGATTTTCTCTTTTTCCTGTTTTTTGAGGGGATTTATTTTTAGTTCGTCGTTTCTGTTTTCTCTCTCTACAATTTTGTTTATCGTTTTTTCTTCTTTGCTTACTTCCTTTAATTTGTTTATTACAAAATCTTCGATTTTGTCGGCGTTTACCGATTTTATTTTACAGCTATCCCATTCGTGTTTATAAGTTTTAGTACAGCGATAATATTTTGTATATCTCGGAGTAACTCCGTCCTTATGTTTATTTTTTGTATAGGTCGGCGTCATGGTCGACCCGCATTCGCTACACTTAAGCAGACCCTGCAAAAAATAAACATGATCTATTTTTGTTTTTCTTTTATATCTTTTCTTGTGGAAACTTTGAGCTTTCAAAAACATCGATTCTGTTATTATAGGTTTATGAACTCCGTCATAAAGATTTTCTTTATACGGAAGCTTACCGTAATAAACCGGATTTCTTAAAATATTATCGACTGTCGTTTTACTGAATTTCTTACCTTTCCTTGTTTTATATTTTTTATTTATTCTTCTTCTTGTCTCGGCGAGCGATTTAGTCTCAATAAAAATTTTAAACGTTTCTTTTACAAATTCTGATTCTTCTAAATTTACAACAAGTTTCTTATACTTATTTTTATACCCGTAAGGGACAGTCCCTCCGTTCCACATTCCTTTCTCCGCTCTCTGATACATTTTATCTTTTGTTCTCTCCGTTGAAAGCTCTCGTTCAAATTGAGCGAAAGTAAGCATAATATTTCTTAAGAGTCTTCCTGAAGGAGTCGCTGTATCAAAATGTTCTGTTATTGAAATAAAAGAAACTCCGTTACTGTCAAAAAGTTCAATCAAAGCATAAAAATCTTTAGGCGACCTTGTAAGTCTATCGATTTTATAACATAGAACACAATCGATTTTCCCGTCGACAATATCTTTAAGCATTCTACCGAGAGCGGGTCTTTCGATATTGGCGCCTGAATATCCGGGGTCACTATAGACTTTATAAAGACTTAACTCATCCTGACTTTTAATATATGATTTTATCCGTTCTTCCTGAGCCTCACAGGAATTATATTTCTTTTCCGCTTGATTATCTGTTGAGACTCGTGTGTATATCGCGCATTTCATGATTTATATATTAGAACTTATAAATTGACGACAAAAAGCGTTTTCTACCTGTTCTGTATACTTTTAATATATTCTTCATCGTAATACTTCTGAACATCTATCTTTCTTAATAACATTAAATAAGTACTGACTTGTGTTCTACTTCCATGAAATAAGATTGCAGAAGAGTATTGTCCCTCAAAACACATAGAATATTTGAATTTTTCAGCGGCATAGTCAATGATTTCTTTCATGTATTGAATATTAGCCTTCTTGGCAGGGCCAATAATATAGATGTTTTCCATATTCCTATCAACTAAATTCTTAATATATCTTACATATGGTTTTATATCAGCTCCAATTTTTTGTCTTTTAGCAACAATCATTATCGCACAGTGCAAATAATCTTTTTCAAAATTTTGCATGGTATCTTCTTGGCCTATTTCTCTATCCGAATAATTTTTTAGAAAGCTTATAAATTCTTTGACTTCCTTAATAATTTTAGGTCTTATTTTTTTAGAACTATAAAAAACTTTATTTCCCAAATATTCCATTTCTTGTAAAAAGACTGGATAAAATAAACCTGTTTTATCTATAATATTATATTTATCAAACAGTTCCGACATTTTGGAATTGGCTTCCAAGGCAGGCATCAAAAGATCACTCATAAAATAATCTAAGGCATTTTTTTTAACTTTTTCTAGAAGGCTTTTTTCAACGAAAAAATCAATAGAATCCTTTTGAGTCTGAGAGAGATACCTTTTTAATTTTTTCAAAATTACTTTTGACACATACATCATGGAAGCATTCACAAAATTCTTATTTTGATTAGGATGTTTGCGAATTCTTAAGACTAGTTTGTTTTCATCAAAAAATTGTTCTTCTTTCTCATCAGGAGAAACCCAAGTGATATTTAAACCTACTGGTTTCACGGAAGGGAGATTTTTATTAAGTATTTTAACATAGTAATTAACTCTGCCCTCAATGTCATTTTTAACCGATCTTCTACTAGCTCTATCAGAAATTGCCGAAAACAAACCACATAGTATAGAACTCCATATCTGAACCTTTTCAGGATTTAATATAAAATATATAACTATAAATAAAAGTATTAAAGTTGGGGATAATTTTAAAAGTTTGAATATCTCGTTCAAAGTGAAATCTTATCCTTATCAATAAAACGCGAAAGCTTTAACTTACATTCACCCTTATCGCAAACGAACTTTACATCTCCAGATAGTGGAAAAAAGCAAAAAATATTCTCTAGGGTTATTGTATCCTCACAAAAATAACAGGAAATCTCCCCTTCTTTAACAGCCTGTAGCTTACCTAAATTGTCTAAATACTTTTCTAGATCAAGATCACATACAACTTTCAATTTTTCTTTGTCGATTATAGGATGAAAGAACTTTTTCCACATAATCATAAATAAATTATATGTGATTAAAACAATAATGTCAAGTACACTATTTTCTTTTAAAATATAACTTTAATAACCAAAATTAATACTAAATATAAAAAAATTTTCATAAGCGGGGGTTGACAATAGATGTTTTTAACTTTAATGTATTAGAGAATTAATAAACATTATGGGATTAACTGGTTTTACTTTAAGAATTATATTGATTTTTCTCCCTGGAATAGCGGCTTTTATGATCGTGGAAAGGTTGACTTCACACGAAAAATTTAAAATACACAAAATAATTTTAAATTCTTTCACAATTGGCTTTTTATGTTATCTTCTATATTTTGTCATTATAAAAAGTATAAATTTATTTACTGATTTAGAAAAAGAAGTTTCCTTTTTAAAAGCTCTTGTGAATAAAGACACTCCTTTAGACTTTAATGAAATTGTTTTAGTTGTTATCCTTGCCATTCCAGTCGGGTTCGTTATTTCGTACTTGGCCAATCGCAATGTTATATACAAGTTTGCTAAAAAATTACACGTTACTAAAAAATTTGGAAATAATTCAGTTTGGAGTTTCTTACTGGAATCCAAAATTCCAGGTTGGGTTACCATTAGGGATGTAAAAAACGACTTTATTTACGAAGGTTGGATTAGCGTATATTCCGACGATTACACAAAAGATGAATTATTCTTAGAAGAGGTATGTGTATATGAAAACTCAACTGGAAAAAAATTATACGAAGTAGAGGGTCTTTATCTATGCAAAAACAAAGAAGATTTACTTTTTGAATTTCCTGTTTTACAAGAAAAAAAACAAAAAAAGGAGAAAAAAAGAGATGCCTGAAAAAGGAAGTAAAATCCAAGAAGGAACAGAAAGGAAGGGGGGGGTAAGACAAAGACCTTCCACTCCTAGACCAAAACCCCCAAAACCTGCAAAAAGCGATAGAAAAAAATAGAAGACAGAAACTCTAAGAATAAAACTTTCAAAAAATCAATATTTATTCTAATTATAAATCTTTCGTATAATCATCTTAGTTTCCTAATAAGAAATCCTTATCGAGAATCTCGAAAACAAGAAAAAGGTTTTGGAATTTGATTTAGAGGGTATAAAACTATCAATTCAAAAAGAAGAAAAAGAAAAGTTTGAAACAAAAATTGTTTTAGAAAACTTAAAAGGTTTTTCAAAAAAGATTGGCGAAATTTCCCCCACCGAGCGACCCCAGCTTTTTCAAAGTCTTATCAAGTGCGTATCCTACGGACTTGACGAAATCGCTTTAGACATTTTCTATCTTCCTGAAGGGTACATTCGAGGTTTGGAAAATCACCGAGCCTATTCCGCGGGGCGAGCCGACGTAGTTGGCGAAGATTCCGCGGAAGGGCGGTCGCATTCTAAGCGAGGTCGCCGAGCGCCATCGGGCGAGGCGGACGAGCTTGGGTTGGGTGTGCGGTGGAGCGCAGGTGGTAATTGGTGTTCGAAAAATCGTAAAGATTGGCTGCCCTTGATGTACAATCTTCGAACTCTCCGCCTGACCTTTGAAAACTCAATATTCAAGCCCTCCTAAAGAAAAAAAGACTCCACCTCCCAACATCCCAACCCCACAATACACCCCACCCACACGGCTTGCCGCCCG
>Ga0315548_1000185_pt1 | contig 56825 bp, 61 predicted proteins | sample SalMarSW160110MG_2_FD_202540 | JGI IMG/M metagenome (GOLD analysis project Ga0315548, IMG submission 202540) | Salt marsh sediment microbial communities from the Plum Island Ecosystem LTER, Massachusetts, United States - Salt Marsh Sediment SW1601-110 ... | reverse complement strand
AGGAAGAGAAGCAGAAGAGAAAGGAGGTGAGTATAAAAAAGAATTTTACAGAGGGTTTTGACAAATAAAAAGGAGGAGTTAGATGGATAGAATAGCCAGATTTGTTGTTGTAGTTGCTTTATGTATTTCATCAGTGACTATATTAGAATCATGGGTGGGCAATCGAACTTCATATGCTAATGAAAACAACAAAAGTATTGTTGTGGAAATTGATTATGGGAATGTTTGTCCATCTCGAACAGTTGAAGTTCCTTGGGTAAAAGACAGAACTGTTCTTGAAGCGTTACAGACTGTTGCAACGGTAGAAACCCATCCTGTTGGTCAATATGTTATTGTTACTTCCATTGACGGGGTTGAGGGTAAACGTGGAGAGATGGCATGGTATTATACAGTAGATGGCGAGTCAGCAGATAAAATAGCTTATTCAAATGTGCTTAATAATGATATGGAGCATATAAAATGGGTGTATAAGCAAGACGTTTGTTCTAAAAAAGTAGATGGAGAAATTTCATTTTATCGGGAGTAACTTATAGTTTGTTTTCCGGATAGGCAAAGGAAGTGAAGGTGTGATTCCTTCCGCTGCCCCGCAACGGTAATCGCTGCATTTCGAAATGCAGCGGAGCCCGGACGATTGCCTATCCTGAGAAGCCCACCTTCGCTAAAGCTTCGGTGGGTAAATATTCTCGAGGGAGGAGAAAGTGAGAAAGAAAAATATAATTTTAATAGGAATGTTTACGCTGTTAATAAACAGAAACATTTGCGCCGAAGAAGTAAAATATAATCTTGGAGAAGTAATTGTTGCTGCTACAAAGACAGAACAGTATCAGGCGGAAGTGGGAAGTTCAACTACAGTAATCACGGCTGAGGAGTTAAAAAAGAAGGGCAAAAGAACCGTCCTGGAAGTATTGCGTGATGTTCCGGGAGTATCTGTTGCACAGAGTGGGGCATTTGGCGGATTAACCTCTGTTTATCTCCGAGGCTCAAAATCAGGTCATACTTTGGTTTTAATTGACGGTATTGAGCTAAACGACCCAATGAAAGCCGATAGGTCTTTTGACTACGGCTTTGCTCATTTGCTCATTGATAATATTGAACGCATTGAGGTTGTGCGCGGCCCTCAATCTACCCTTTATGGCTCAGATGCTATAGGCGGAGTCATCAATATTATTACCAAAAAAGGTAAGGGTAAACCAAAATGGGAAGCATTATTTGAGGGGGGCTCTGATAATACTTTTAAAGAGACATTGGCTTTGAGCGGCTCAGAGGATAAACTAAACTTTTCCTTCTCATTGCTACGCCTGGATAGCGATGGGGTATCGCAGACTGCCGATACCTCAGAGGACGACGGTTATGAAAACATCACATTCTCAACTCGTTTAGGCTATGAAATCCTTGAGGATGCCAATCTTGATTTTGCTTTGCGCTTCACAGATGCCGAATATGATTATGATAACAGGGCTTATCAGGATGACCCAAATAAAGTGGGGTGGTGGAGAAATATAGCGGGAAAAATTGCCTTCGACCAAGCCATAAACTCATTCTGGGACCACAGGTTTTCATTTTCTTACTCGCAAACCAGAAGAAAATATAAGGATGAGCCTGATTCTGTGGACACAGCAGATAATACACACAACTGGTTTAAGGGCGAGATGAAGAAACTCGAATGGCAGCACAATGTTTACCCAGTTGATTGGTCTACGTTGACTTGTGGTTTTGAATATGAGCAGGAAAGAGGCTTTGGTGACGGCCGTGCTTCAACAAACAGACTTGATAGGAAGACAGTGGATAACGGAGGTTGCTATTTCCAAAATCAATTCAGACTTTGGGAAAGTTTATACATTACCCCTGGTTTAAGAGTAGATGAGCACGAGCTTTTTGGCACCGAGACCCTCTATAAAGTATCCACGGCTTATCTTATCCTGCAAACGAGAACCCGCCTTAAAGGCAATTGGGGCACCGGATTTAAGGCCCCTTCTTTATACCAACTCTATCATCCAAGTTATGGGGACACAGCCCTTGCTCCTGATGAGAGCAAAAGTTACGACTTCGGATTTGGGCAGCGTTTTTGGAATGACAAGATTTCTTTTGACCTAACCTACTTTCATAATGATTTTAAGAATATGATTGCCTATAGTTCAGGCAGTTATAGAAATATTGACAATGCAGAAACGAAAGGTGTTGAATTAGAGTGTTCTTTCAAACCAATAGAAGTGCTGACAATCGGGGCAAATTACACCTACACCAAGACAGAAGATAAAGACACAGGTAAAAAATTAGCTAGGAGGCCAAGGAAACAAGCAGGTGTTGATTTGAACTGGACATTTCTTGAAAAAGGGAATGTTAATCTAACAACAAGCTATATCGGCTCTCGCTGGGATAATAGTGCAAATACCCTGAAGGCAAAGGCATACACCAAGGTTGATCTTTGCGCCTCTTATAATTTAACAGAGACTTTTCAGATTTTCGGAAGAATAGAAAACCTCTTTGACAAGAAATTTCAACAAGTTCGCGGATATGCTAATCCGGGAGCATCTTTCTACGGAGGAGCTAAAGCAACTTTTTAAGCGCTTAACCACTATCACTTACGAAGTGATAGTGGGGGGATGGAAAAGAATGAATAATATGTTTAAGGATAAAATAATGAGGATTACTTTTCTTTTATCTTTGACAGGGCATCTGTTATTTTTAGGTACGTCTTTTAATTTAAGCTCCAATCTCCCGATAGAGGAAAATCGTAAGGAGTTAGAAATAGTTTATATAAAGATGGAGAAACCTCTCCTTTTGCCCAAGATAGATGTTTTAGGAGAAGAGAAAAAGTTGGCAAATGGCAAATTGCAAATGGCAAATTGTGAGAGGCCAGATGGAGAGACTGATGAACAATTAGGCATAAGTAATACCCAACTAATCGACCCAGCCGAAGAGGCAATGTTTCGCTATCAGGATATGGTAAAGCAAAGGATAGAAGAAGTAAGGAGGTATCCGGCCTTCGCAAAACGCCAGGGAGTAGAAGGAACGGTTCATTTAAACTTTCAGGTTTTGTCCAATGGTTTAAGCAAAGATATCAGAATTATTTCTCGCTCTGGTTCTAACATCCTTGATGAAGAGGCAGTTGCCACCATCCAAAGGGCCAACCCTTTCCCGTCAATTCCTGCAAAAATAAATCAAGACTTCGTAACAATGGAAGTTGCCATAGTTTTCGCTTTAGATTAAAGTATCTTCCATCCCTTATTTTTTGATTGAAAATAAGCGCAATTTAGCATACAATAATCTCGTATGAGAAAGAACTTTAAATATATCTATGGCCCGGTGCCTTCGTGGAGATTGGGCAGCTCTTTAGGGATAGATTTGCTTTCGCAAGAAGAGAAGGTTTGCACATTTGATTGCATCTATTGCCAGCTGGGCCCGACCAAGGCCTATACGACCAAAAGAAAATTGTACGTTCCTACCAGAGAGGTCCTCAAAGAAATAAAGATGCTTCCCAGAGTCCATATAGATTATATTACCTTCTCGGGGCGCGGCGAGCCCACTTTAGCCAGGAATTTAGGCGAGGCCATCAGGGCAGTGAAAAGGTTGCGCAAAGAGCCGGTAGCGGTATTAACCAATTCAAGTTTGTTGTATCGCCAAGATGTAAGGCAAGAGTTGGCTCTGGCGGATTTGGTAGCGCTTAAATTGGACGCCGGCTCGCAGAAATCCTTAAGGCTGATAAATCATCCGACGAAGAAAATAAAATTTTCTGCTATTTTAAAAGGTATTAAGCAATTTAGAAAAGTGTACCGCGGAAAATTAGCGCTGCAGTTGATGTTTATGCCGCAAAATAAAGATGAGGCCAAAAATATAGCCAAATTAGCCAGGCAGATTCAAGCCGATGAAATTCAGCTCAATACGCCCTTAAGGCCTAGCTTGGTTAGGCCGCTTTCACGAAAAGCTATTTCGGTGATAAAAGGGTATTTCCGCGGGATGAATGTGATTTCGCTTTATACTGTAAAACGAAAAAAGGTGCGCTCTATTAGCGCAAAGGAGACTATGCTTCGCCGAGGCAAGGTGTTGGAATAAAGGAGATATCCCTATGCCGGAATGTAAGCTCGAGCAAAACAAGCAGAATTGCAATTGCACTTATGAGCCTTGCTCCAGGAAGGGTATGTGCTGTGAGTGTATAAGGTACCATTGGCAGCAAGGAGAACTGCCCGCCTGTCTTTTCCCCGCTGATGTAGAGAAGACCTACGACCGCAGCATCGAAAATTTCATCAAGCTATATAATCGGAAAGGAGTGTAGTCTTGTTTTATATTATAGGTATAGATATAGGCGGGACAAAGACCTCTGTGTCTTTGGGCAACGCGCAGGGAAAAATCATCATCCGCACAGTTTTGCCCAGCGAAGGGGTGCGCTCTACCCTTAGCCAGCTCAAACGCATTATCCGGACCTATCTTAAAAGATACGATCAGGGCCTTAAGAGAACTAGAGGTATCGGCATAACCGGCCCCGGGCCCATGGACTTGAAGAAGGGCGTCTTAATCAAACCTCCGAATATGCCCGCCTGGCGCAATGTCCCTTTGAAGAGAATCTTTGCCTCAAGCTTTGCTCTGCCGGTATTTGTGGATAATGACGCCAATTGCGCTGCCTTGGGCGAGAAGACCTTCGGTGCCGGCAAGACGGTGAGAGACCTTTTCTACTATACAGTAAGCACCGGAATTGGCGGCGGTCTAATTATCAACGGAGATATTTATCATGGGGCCAGTTCCGATGCCGGAGAGATCGGCCATTCCGTAATAGTGCCGGATGGCCCCAGATGTAACTGCGGAAAACGCGGCTGTCTTGAGGCCTTGGCCAGCGGCACTTCCATTGCCAGGATTGCCAGAAAAAAAGTGACGGAAGGCTCTTTAATTTTAAAATTGGCCAAAAACAAGAAAAAGATTGACGCCGAGATTGTTGCCCGAGCTGCTCGAAAAGGGGATAGACTGGCGCGGCAAATTTATCGCCAAGCCGCTTTTTATCTGGGCTTAAGCGTAACCAATGTTATCCACACGATTAATCCGGAGATGATTGTTATCGGCGGCGGCGTATCCAAGGCCGGGTCGATACTTTTTAAGCCCTTACGTAATACCGTGCGCAAATTCAGCTGGCCCCGGCCCTATCGCGCCTGCAAAATTGTCCCGGCAAAATTAAAAGATGCAGTAGGCGATTTAGGGGCAATAAGCCTGGTGCTGAAAAAACTGGCAAAGGTTTAAGGAACAGCCTATAAATAATGCTAAAGAGAGTACTTCACCCGCCTGATTTCAAAGAATCCACCCAGGGCCTGCCGATAAAGGAAATACCCATGCCAAATGAGGTAATCCTGCCTTTATCACAGCACACAGGAGCGCCTGCTCGGGCCAAGGTCTCAGTAGGGGATAAAGTAAGAGCAGGCACATTGGTTGCTGGGGCCGATGTCTATGTATCTGCTCCGGTCCATTCTTCGATTTCCGGGGAGGTTGCGGCAATTGAAGCCAGGCCCCATCCGCTTTTTGGCCAGTACCAGGCCATTGTAATTAAATCCGATGGCCGGGGCTTGTTGGATAGCGCGATCAAGGATAGAGAGGATGTTGATTCTCTTTCTGCGGATGGGCTAAAAAAGATTATCCGCAGCTGCGGCATTGTCGGCTTAGGCGGAGCGGCCTTTCCTACCCATGTAAAATTATCCCCCCCCAAAGAAAAACCCCTGGACACCTTTATTGTAAACGGCGCAGAGTGCGAGCCATATCTAACCGCCGACCACAGGCTAATGTTGGAGAAGGCAAATGAAATTATTGCCGGAATGAAGGTAGCGATGAAGGCTTTAGGGGTATCGCAGGGCATTGTAGCCATTGAAGAAAATAAGCCCGATGCCATAGGGCTATTCAAAAAATTAACCGATGGTCAAAAAATAAAATTGGCCGTCCTGAAGTCATTTTATCCGCAAGGTGCGGAAAAACAGATGATTAAGGCAATTTTAAATCGTGAGGTTCCGCCCGGAGGGCTTCCTTTTGATGTGGGCCTGGTGGTTAATAATGTGGCTACATGTTTTGCCGTTTATGAGGCCGTGTATAAAAATAAGCCTTTATATGAAAGGATAATTAGCGTAAGCGGGAGCATTATCAGGAATCCCGGTAACCTTAGAGTTAGAATCGGAAGCAAAGTAAAAGACATTATTGATGCCTGCGGTGGTTTAACGGAAGAGCCGGCTAAGGTAATTCTCGGCGGGCCGATGATGGGCATTGCCCAGTACGCGCTTGATGTGCCGGTAATTAAAGGCACATCGGGAATAATTGTTTTCAGCCGAAAAGAGGTTAGACCCTTCGCTTCTCAGCCCTGTATTCGCTGCGGAAAGTGCCTTCAGGTTTGCCCGATGGGGCTTAATCCTTCGGCAATCGCCCAGGCAATAGAGAAGGGAAGGTTTGATTTAGCCCAAGAAGAGCATGTCTTAGACTGCATTGAATGCGGCATCTGTAGTTATGTCTGCCCGGGCAATCGAAATATTGTTGCTTTGGTTAAACTAGCCAAAGAAAAACTGAAAAAATAAAATGCGTGAAAGCTTAAGATATATATTGACCTTATCCCTGATCTGCATGGTGATGGCCTCTTTGCTTAGCGGCGTTTATTTTCTCACGCGTTCTAAAATCTTGGAACAAAAGACACACGAAGAGAGGCAGGCCTTAAAAGAGGTCTGCCCTAAGGCAGGATATTTTGAGCCTATCGTTGAAAACAACAAGATTATTTATTTTAGGGCCTACAGGTCTTCGGATAAAGAAGACCTGCTAGGTTATGCCTTCAGGACAGAGGCCCAAGGATATTCAAGTGTGATTGAGGCCATGGCCGGGATGGATAGAGAGGGCGGGATTACGGGGGTAAGGATATTGGCGCAGAACGAGACCCCGGGCCTGGGGGCCAGGATTTCCGAGGTCCTGGTCAGGGAGAGCCTCTGGGAGGCGATAAAAGCGGTTTTCTCGCGGGAAAAGAAATACCCCAAATCAGCGGATGAGCCCTGGTTTTGCGCCCGGTTTAAAGGTAAAAAGATTAGCGAGGATATCCAGGCTATTACCGGCGCAACTATTTCATCCCAGGGCCTGATTGATTCTGTGTGCAAAAAAGCAAAAGAGGTCTTAGGATATGAGCAATAAACTCATTGTTTCCGTATCGCCGCATATCTATTCTGGAGATAATTCTGCGAAGATAATGTGGACGGTCACTCTGTCTTTACTTCCCGCAGCAACTGCCGCAGTGCTCATTTTCGGAATTGCCTCTTTGTGGGTAATGCTAATTTGCGTGCTTTCTGCCGTATTAACAGAAGCAGTTATTCAAAAATTGCGCCGGACAAATGTAACAGTCTTTGACGGCAGCGCAGCGCTTACAGGTCTTCTTTTGGCATTTTGCTTGCCCGCGGGCGTTCCTTTATGGCTGGCAGCGGTTGGTTCTTTTGTGGCTATTGCCGTTGGCAAGCAGGCCTTTGGCGGCTTAGGCCAGAACATCTTTAATCCCGCGCTTGTAGGCAGGGCCTTTTTGCTGGCAGCCTGGCCCACACATATGACCGCTTGGATTAGCCCCAAAACTGCCGTTGATGCCGTAAGTTCGGCCACTCCTTTAGCCAGCGGTTTTGCCGATGTCTCCTATTGGGATTTGCTGAGCGGCAATCGCGCAGGTTCTTTAGGCGAGGTCTGCATCCTGGCACTTTTAGCGGGCGCCTTATTCCTGTTAATAATGGGCTGCATCAGTTGGCGCATCCCTTTTTCTTTTATTGCCACAGTTGCGCTGTTTAGTTGGATTTTTGGAGGAGAGGGTTTCTTTAGCGGGCCGTGGCTATTTCAGATTTTGTCCGGCGGGCTTGTCCTCGGCGCCTTCTTTATGGCTACGGATTATGTTACCTCGCCTTTAACTAATAAAGGTAAGTTTATTTTTGGCTTTGGTTGCGGTTTATTTACTTCGGTAATCCGCCTCTGGGGCGGCTATCCGGAAGGCGTCTGCTATGCTATACTTTTGATGAACGCAGCTACTCCCTTAATCGACAGATACACAAAACCAAGAAGATTTGGAGTAAAGTGAAAAAATTGCTTCAGGAATTTACTAAAGGCATCCACAAAGAGAACCCGATTTTCGGGCTGGCCCTGGGGCTTTGCCCGGCGCTAGCCGTCTCTACCTCTGCAATCAACGGCTTAGGCATGGGCGCGGCCGCCACCTTTGTGCTAATTGGCTCTAATCTGCTCATCTCCAGCATCCGGGGGTTCATTCCGCATAAGATTAGAATCCCCTGCTTTATTGTAATTATCGCTACCTTTGTAACTATCGTGGAATTAGTAATGGCCGCCTATTTTCCCGCATTAAGTAAACAGTTAGGGATTTTCGTGCCTTTGATTGTGGTCAACTGCATTATTATGTGCCGGGCCGAGGCCTTTGCCTCGCGCAATCCCGTGGGTAGTTCTTTATTTGACGCCCTGGGGATGGGCTTAGGCTTTACAATAGGTTTAGTTTTGATTTCGGCCATCCGCGAAGCCGTCGGCGCAGGCAGATTGTTCGGCTATGTTCTATTTAAAGGTTACCAGCCGGCCTTAACGCTGGCCCTAGCCCCCGGCGCCTTACTTGTATTAGGCCTTTTACTCGGTTTATCGAATTTGATTTTTAGGAAAAGGTAAAAATGGACTTGAGTTTGTTTCTCTCTATTATAATCGGCAACATCTTTATCAACAACTTCATCCTGTTTAAATTTTTGGGGCTCTGCCCGTTTATCGGTGTCTCTAAAAGAACCGGGCCGGCCCTAAGCATGGGTCTTGCGGTTATCTTTGTAATGGTGCTTTCCTCTACGGTTACCTGGTGTATCTATAATTTCCTGCTTGTGCCTTTTCAGATTGAATTTTTAAGGACGATTTCCTTTATCCTGGTAATTGCCTCTTTTGTCCAGCTTGCGGAGATGATTATTTTAAAGACCAACCCTGCGCTTTATCGCGCATTGGGCGTCTATCTTCCTCTAATTACCACCAATTGCGCGGTGCTCGGCGTAACGGTATTAAATGTGAATATGTTTCTTAAGGGAGGGTTGTCTTTAAGTACAAGTTTCTCCTGTACGCTTTTACAGGGATTCTGCGCCGGGGTTGGGTTTATGCTGGCGATGCTTTTAATGTCCGGCATCCGCGAAAGGTTAGAACTGCTGGACGTGCCTGAAAGTCTGAAAGGAATGCCGGTTGCCTTTATCGTAGCATCGCTGATGTCTTTGGCCTTTATGGGTTTTGCCGGATTTAAATTTTAAGAGTCGAGAATGAATCAATTCTTAGCGCCGATATTAACCTTGACAGGACTGGGTCTTTTCTTTGGCTTGGTGCTCACCCTTGCCTCAAAGAAGTTTGCCGTTAGGCAGGACCCGCGGATACAAAAGATTTTGGAGAACCTTCCCGGAGCCAATTGCGGTGCCTGTGGTAAGGCCGGGTGTGCAGGCTTTGGCGAGTCTTTAATTCGCGGCGAACTTCCTCTTCAGGCCTGCAAGATTTGTTCTGAGGAACAGGCTGCCGAGATAGCCAAGATTTTAGGCGTGGAGGCGCCTTTAAAAGAAAAAGAGGTCGTTAGCCTGCGTTGCCACGGCGGCAAAAAGGCCAAGGATAGGTTTATTTACGAGGGCCCGGCGAGTTGTCGGGCTGCGGCGCAGGTTTTAGGCGGGTATAAACTCTGCGATTATGCCTGTTTGGGCTTTGGCGATTGTCTAAGGGCCTGTCCTTTCGGCGCTATTAAAATGAGCCCCGAAGGCTTGCCTATAATTAATAGCGAGCTTTGCACCAGTTGCGGACAGTGTCTTGCCAGCTGTCCCCGTAATTTGTTGGTTTTAATACCCGCCAAGGCTAAAGTGTATGTGGGTTGTACATCTCATGACCCGGCAAAGACCGTTGCCCAGGCTTGCGCAGTCGGCTGTATTGCCTGTAAGAAATGTGAGCAGGCCTGTCCGGTAGATGCGATAAAAGTAATTGATAATTTGGCCGTAATCGATTATGATAAGTGCACCTCTTGCGGTGAGTGCATCAAGGCCTGCCCGCGCAAAATAATTCTTTGGAGGAAATAAACAGTGAACATTGCAGTTTTTTGCTCAGGTAATGGCAGCAATTTTCAAGCCATTGTAGATAGCTTAAAAGATGACTTATCAACTAAAGTCGCCTTGATGGTTTGTGATAATCCAGAAGCCTTTGCCCTGCAGCGCGCCAGAAAAGAAGGCATTAAATCTGTATTAATAGAAAGAAAGAAATTTAAAAACAAAGAAGAATTTGAAAATGAAATTATAAAAAATTTAGAACAAGAAAACATAGAGCTGATTTGCCTGGCCGGTTTTATGCGCATTATTGGGCCTACGCTGCTTAAAAAGTATCCCAACAGCATTATAAATATTCATCCGGCACTTTTACCTGCTTTTAAAGGCGCCCATGCGATTCGCGATGCCTTGGAGGCTAAGGCCAAGACCACCGGCGTAACAGTACATTTCGTTGATCGGGAAATGGATCACGGTCCAATAATTTTGCAGGAAACCGTAGAGATAGGGGAAAACGATACAGAAGAATCCTTAGCTGAGCGCATTCATAAGATAGAGCATCAGCTTTATCCCAAAACGATTAAACTTTTTGTAGCAGGAAAACTGAAAATAGAAGGACGCAAAGTAAAAATTAGTTGACAACAGAAGGTAATTAGGTTATATTTTAGCACAATGAAGAAGATAAAGGACATAAAAGCAAGAGAGATTATTGATTCCCGGGGCTCGCCCACTGTCGAGGTGGATGTAATTCTCGATGGAGGGACGTTAGGCCGCGCGGCTGTGCCCAGTGGCGCCTCTACCGGAGAGCACGAGGCCATTGAGCTTCGCGACGGCGAAAAGGGGAGATTTTCAGGCAAGGGCGTAACCAAGGCCTGTGCTAACGTAAATAATACAATTAAGCCGGCGCTTTTGGGCAAAGACCCTTGCAGCCAGGAAGCAATCGATAAGACCTTGATTGATTTAGACGGCACAGAAAACAAGGCCTCGCTCGGAGCCAATGCCATTTTAGGGGTTTCTCTGGCCTGTGCTAAGGCAGCAAGCAAGGTAAATGGCGTGCCGCTCTATCGTTATCTAGGCGGTGACAAAGCCTGCATTTTGCCAGCGCCGATGATGAATATCTTAAACGGCGGAAAGCACGCCGATAACAATGTTGACTTTCAGGAATTTATGATTTTTCCTTTGGGCCTGGCGAGTTTTTCCGAGGCCCTGCGCGCCGGTTGCGAGGTTTTTCAACAGCTGAAGAAGATATTGCAGGCAAAGAAGCTCTCCAGCGCCGTTGGCGACGAAGGCGGTTTTGCGCCGAATTTAAAATCGAATACCGAGGCCATTGAGGTTATATTGCAGGGCATAGAAGCTGCAGGCTATGCGCCGGGTAAGGATATCTATTTAGCCCTGGATCCGGCGGCCAGCTCTTTTTATAACGGCAAAAACTATGTCCTTAATGCCGAAAAGAGGCCTCAGAAAAGCGCGGATGAGATGATTGAATTTTACCGGCAGTGGGTTAAAAAATACCCGGTAGTTTCTATTGAGGACGGCCTGGCCGAAGATGACTGGGAAGGCTGGAAGCGCCTAACCGAAAGCCTAGGCCGGGACACCCAGATAGTAGGCGATGATTTGTTTGTTACCAACACCAAGAGGCTTAAAAAGGGCATTGAGGCCAAATCCGCCAATTCCATCCTGATTAAGGTTAACCAGATCGGCACCTTAACCGAGACCCTGGCGGCGATCAGGATGGCCAAAGAGAATGGTTTTACCGCAGTCATCTCACATCGCTCCGGAGAAACCGAAGATACTACTATTGCCCATCTTGCGGTGGCTACCGGCTGTGGCCAGATTAAGACAGGCTCAACCTCGCGCAGCGAACGTACGGCTAAATACAACGAGCTCTTACGCATCGAAGAGGAATTGGGCCGGGCAGCAGCCTACGGAGGCGGGCTTTGGGGAAAAAGAAAATAATTATTTTATCCGTTCTGGCGTTAATCGCATTGGGGATTATCTTTATTCCCGGATATGTAAGAATTAGGAAATTGGCCGGACTCTTGAAGGCCCAAGAGAAGCAGATAGAAGAGGTTAAGCAGAATAACAAAAGATTAGAGGAAGAGTTGGCAAAGCTGAAGAACGACCCGCTGTATTTGGAAAAGGTGGCCCGGGAGAAACTGGGCGTGGTAAGAAAAGGAGAGGTGATCTATAAGGTCTTGCCGGTGCAAGAAAACGAATAGATTCTTCAGGTTATGACGACGGTTTTTAAAATAGGCGAAATGGTAGAAGCAGAGGTCGCCAAGATTACGGACTTTGGCGCCTTTGTTAAGATTTACGGCAGAGGTAACGGTTTAATCCATATTTCCCAGATCTCCGATGACTACGTCAAGAATGTTAATGAGCATCTTAAGGTAGGCGATAGGGTCAAGGCCAGAATAATTAAGCTGGGTCCGGGCAGGAAGATTGATTTAACCATGAAAGGCCTCAGGGCTGATTCCCAGAGAGCCAAATCCGGCCCGGCCGGCCGGCCGGCAGGTTTCAAGTCGTCCGATTTTGAAGAGAAGTTAGCGCGGTTTTTGCAGACATCGTAAGATAAGAAAGAAGTTGACTTAAGCGGTTAAATATGATACCATTTGTAGAACAACGCGGGGTAGAGCAGTCCGGTAGCTCGTCAGGCTCAATGGACACAAAGCTCAAAGCCGACATTGCAGAATCAGCTGTCGCGACCGAGCTTCTAAAAAGAGGCTTTAGGGTGCTGCGGCCTGTTGGAGATCGATTAGCGTATGATTTGGCAGTCGATCTTGACAGAAAACTCATACGTATTCAGGTGAAGAGCGCTTGGTTTAACGCGAAGACAAAATGTTATAATGTTGATGTGCGTCGAACTAAGACAAATCGCCGACATATGTTGAGGCAACGTTACGATACGAATGATTTTGATTTTGCAATTGCTTATGTTGCTGACTTAAATGTGTTCTATGTAATGCCTATATCTGTCTTTTCTCGTTATGGAAGTAGCATAACATTTGTAGAATCAGATAAAAGGCAACGCAGACCAAAGTCAGCAGATTACAGAGAGCGATGGGATTTATTGTCCAATGGGCTCCTCAGGCGGTAACGCTTGAAGGGTAACCTGTCAAATTCGGTGAAACCCTCGATGTCATTTCAAGGCAATGCCGAGCCAAGCCCTCTAAAACGAGGGAAGGTGTAGAGACTAGATGGCAGGGACCCCGAAGATTCGGGGTTAAGGTATAGTCCAGACTACAAATTTGTCACCACGGAACTTTTGTGGTGGGGAAGCAGCGAAAGCTGTAGTGGTAGGCATAACCTGAAGGTCGGCCGTTCAAATCGGCCCCCCGCTACCATCTTGAAATCCCCATAGCTTCAAGCTGTGGGGATTTTTTATTTTCGTTTGACTGGACACTACCATATCTGGTATAATATAAGTTCCTAAAAGGGGGATAAAATGATAAAAAGATACACTCTTCCTAAGATGGGCCGGATTTGGGAGGATCAGAATAAGTTTCGCCGGATGCTTGAGGTGGAACTTTTAGTTTGTGAGGCCCTGAACCGCGAAGGCAAAATCCCCAAACAGGCTTTAATCAATATCAAGCAGAAGGCCAAAATTAATATTGAGCGCATTGAGGAGCTCGAGAACAAGACCCGTCACGACATAATTGCTTTCGTTGCACAGGTTTGCGAAAATTTAGGGCAGGATTCGCGCTATTTCCACCTTGGTTTGACTTCGAACGATCTTTTAGATACGACCCTGGCGATGAGCCTAAAAGAGGCAGCCAGGATTTTGATTGAAGATGTGAAAAAGCTGCTTCATTCCTGCGCCAGGCGTGCCAGAGAATATAAACAGACTATTTGCGTGGGCCGCACCCACGGCATTCATGCCGAGCCGATTACCTTCGGATTAAAATTTGCCCTTTTCTACGATGAAATGAAACGCAACCTGAAAAGGCTGGAAGAGGCACAAGAGGCCGTGGGCTATGGCAAGATTTCCGGCGCAGTAGGCACATATGCCCATCTTGACCCTTCTGTGGAAGCCTATGTCTGCAAAAAGGTAAATCTTAAACCCGCAACTATCACCACCCAGGTAATTCCGCGCGACCGCCACGCCCAGTTTATCGTAACGATTGCCCTGCTTGGCGCTTCCTTAGAAAGATTTGCTCAGGAAATCCGCCATCTACAGCGCAGTGAAGTAAATGAGGCCATGGAGCCTTTTACCAAAACCCAAAAAGGCTCAAGCGCGATGCCCCATAAACGTAATCCCATCCTTTGCGAGAGAATCTGTGGCCTGGCGCGCATTTTAAGAGGCAATGCCCAGGCGGCGCTGGAGAATGTGGCCCTCTGGCATGAGCGGGATATCAGCCACTCTTCCGTAGAGAGGGTAATCATTCCCGACTCTACAATCCTGCTTGATTATATGCTAACCAAGGTTAATTGGATTGTGGACAATATGCTAGTCTACCCTGAGAAGATGAAAGAAAATCTAAATAAAACTCGCGGCCTGATTTTCTCGCAACGGCTGCTTCTGGTCCTAATGGGAAAAGGAATTTCGCGAACCAGAAGTTACGATTTAGTGCAGCAAGCAGCATCCCGGGTCTGGGAATCGGAGTTAAATTTTAAGGATGTAGTAACAGGCGATACGCAGATTACAAGGCACCTAACTAAGAAAGAAATCAAAGATTGCTTTGACCAAAGGTCATATCTGCGTCATGTAGATAAAATTTTCAGGAGAATAGGACTATGAAGAAGGGAAAACTTATCTATGAAGGCAAGGCCAAGAAGGTTTACGAGACGGATGACCCCGACCTTTTAATTCAGGATTTTAAAGATGATGCCACTGCCTTTGATGCCACCAAGCGCGGCACAATTGTAGGCAAAGGCGTCTGCAATAATAAAATTTCTGTACGTATTTTTAAGCTTTTGGAATCTAAAGGGGTGCCTACGCATTTTGTCAAGCTTCTAAGCGAGCGCGAGATGCTGGTGAAGAAATTGGAGATTATCCTGGTTGAGGTAACCATTCGCAATATCGTTGCCGGAGGCATGGCTAAACAGTTGGGACTTGATGAGGGGCTAGCGCTAAAAGAACCGGTGCTGGAATACCATTATAAAAAAGACGCACTGCATGACCCTCTAATTAACGAATACCATATCTATGCCCTGAATCTGGCCACGAAAAGAGAGATGGATAAAATTGCCCAATACTCTTTTAAGATTAATAAGATTTTGCAGGAATTTTTTGACAGGTTAGGCCTGAAGCTTGTTGATTTTAAGCTGGAGTTCGGTCGCCATAAAGGAAAAATCCTTTTAGGCGACGAAATCTCACCGGATACCTGCCGCCTCTGGGATAAACAGACAAATAAAAAGTTGGACAAAGACAGATTCCGCCGCGATTTAGGCGACATCGAAGGGGCCTATCAAGAGGTATTAAAAAGGGTTCTCGGTTAGTGGCGAAAAGAAAGAGTATAACATATAAAAAAGCAGGCGTGGATATTGATAAGGCCGAAAGCTTTGTTAAAGATATTAAACGCCTGGTTAAATCCACGCAGCGGCCGGGTTGGTTGGGCAACATTGGCTCATTTGGCGGATTTTTTGAGTTGTCTAAAAGATACAAAAATCCGGTCTTAGTTTCCTCAAGCGACGGCGTAGGCACAAAGCTCAAACTGGCCTTTTTAGCCGGCATTCACGACACAGTGGGTATTGATTTAGTAGCGATGAATGTGGATGATTGTATCTGCTGCGGGGCTGAGCCGCTTTTTTTCTTGGATTATATTGCTACGGGAAAACTCAAGAAGAAGACATTGGTTGATGTAGTAAAAGGCATCAGCGCCGGATGCCGTCAGGCAAATTGCGCCTTAATCGGCGGCGAAACCGCCGAGATGCCCGACTTTTATCAGGAAGGGGAGTATGACTTATCCGGATTTTGCGTGGCGGTAGTGGAGAAGAATAAAATAATCGACGGCTCCAGAATAAAACTGGGCGACCAGGTAATCGGCCTGGCCTCTTCCGGCCTTCACTCCAACGGCTATTCTCTAGTCAGAAAGCTATTTTCTAAAAAAGAGTTAAACAGGCGCGCTAAAGAGTTTCTAACTCCCACAAGAATCTATACAAAACCGATCCTATCTTTACTTACAACTTACAACTTACAACTTACAACTATAAAGGGCATCGCCCACATCACCGGCGGCGCCTTTATTGATAAAATCCCCCGGGTTATTCCTGATGGATTAGCTGTAGAACTTTGCAAGAACTCCTGGCCCATACCCGATATATTCCAGGAGATTAAATCGCGGGCTCATCTCCAAGCGCGCCAGATGCTGCGTACCTTTAATATGGGTATTGGCATGGTTTTGATAGTTTCGCCAAAGACATCCGGGAGAATTATCAGGTTCCTTAGGCAAAAGTTTAATCTAAGGTCTTGGATAATCGGCGAGATAGTTAAGGGCAAAAGAGAAGTAATAGTATGAAGGTTTTAGTAATTGGCTCAGGCGGGCGGGAGCATTGCCTGGCCTGGAAGATTGCCCAGTCAGACAGGGTTAAGGAAATCTTCTGCGCTCCGGGAAACGCAGGCAGCGAAAGCCTGGCCAAAAATATCCATATTGCCCCGGGCGATATCAAGGCCTTAGGCGAGTTTGCCGGCCAGAGGAAGATTGATTTGACGGTTGTCGGGCCGGAGATGCCTTTGGTTTCCGGCATTGTCGATGAGTTCAAAAGGCGCGGCCTAAAAGTTTTTGGCCCGCAACAAAAACTCGCTCTTTTAGAAGGAAGTAAAGTCTTTGCCAAAGAGACCATGGCCCGTTTTTCTCTGCCCACGGCAGGATTCCGCACCTTTGAGAATGAAGAACAGGCCGCAGATTATATCCGCGAGAAAGGCACGCCGTGTGTAGTCAAGGCCGATGGCCTAGCTGCAGGAAAAGGCGTATTTGTCTGCAGTAATGTTGAAGAAGCGTACCAGGCCTTAAAGACGGCTATGGTGGATAGGCAGTTCGGCGATGCGGGAGCGCGTGTTGTAATCGAAGATTGCTTAGAAGGCGAGGAGGCCTCGATCCTTGTATTTTCTGACGGGAAAAATATCGTCTCTTTGGCTTCCTCGCAGGACCATAAAAGGATTTATGACGGCGACCGCGGCCCCAATACCGGAGGCATGGGTGCCTATTCACCTGCCCCTGTGGTTACTGCGCAGCTTGAGCAAAGAGTTAACTCAGAGATTTTGCAGCCGTTGATTTTGGGATTAAACAGCGAAGGCAAAAGATATACGGGAGTGCTTTATGCGGGCCTGATGGTTACTGCCTCCGGCCCGAAGATATTGGAGTTCAATGTGCGCTTTGGCGACCCCGAGACCCAGGTGATTTTACCCAGGCTAAGGAGCGATTTAACAGAAGTAATGCTGGCAACGATTGAGGGCAATCTGGACAAAGTTAATTTAAAATGGGATAAGCGCCCCTGCATCTGCGTAGTGGTGGCTTCCGGAGGTTATCCGGGCAATTATGAAAAGGGAAAAGAGATTACCGGCCTGCAGAGGGCAGAGAAAGTTCAAGATACAGTTGTTTTCCACGCCGGGACGAAACAGGAAAACGGCAAGGTCTTTACATCAGGCGGGCGGGTGTTAAATGTGGTTTCCTTAGGAGAGGATCTCGCCCAGGCGCAATCTCGCGCCTATGAGGCAATTGAGAAAGTAGATTTTGAAAAGATGTATTTTCGCCGGGATATCGGCTGGAGGGCGTTAAATAAATGAAAGCACAAGTCGCAATTGTAATGGGCAGCAAATCCGATATGCCCGTTATGTCTGAAGCAGAAAAGATGCTTAACGCTTTCGGAATCAAACCGGAGGTAAGGGTCCTTTCGGCGCACCGCACGCCGCTGGCTACGATTAACTATGCAGTTTCGGCCAGAAACAGGGCAATCAAAGTAATTATTGCCGGTGCCGGGGGGGCAGCACACCTGGCCGGCGTAATTGCCGCGCATACAACCCTGCCGGTTATCGGCGTGCCGATGATGACCAAGGCCTTAAAAGGAATCGATTCGCTATTTTCCACGGTACAGATGCCTTCGGGTGTACCGGTGGCCGCTATGGCTATCGGCTCAGCCGGCGCCAAAAATGCCGCTATTTTAGCAGCGCAGATTTTGGCCCTGGAAGATAAATTACTGGCTGAAAAGTTAGCGCAGTTTAAAAAGAAACTTGCTGCCTCAATAAAGAAGAGGAAATAAGATGCCTGCTACGAGCAAGCAAAAGCTACAAAAGGCTATTCGCGAAAAGCTTGAAGGCTACCGGGTAGTCGTAGCCTCTAATCGCGAGCCCTACATTCATTACCTCAAAGAAGGCAAGGTTGCCCATCTTAAGCCCGCAGGAGGAGCAGCGCATACCTTAGATTCAATCTTACAGGCCTGCGGCGGCACCTGGGTTGCCTATGGTAGCGGCAGCGCCGACAGAAGGGCAGTCGATGCAGAGGGTAAGGTCCAACTGCCTCCGGAGAAGCCGAAATATACCTTAAAAAGAATCTGGTTGAGTAAGGATGAGGCCGACGGCTACTATTATGGTTTTTCCAACCAGGCCCTCTGGCCGTTGTGCCATGTAGTATATACGCGGCCGATCTTTCGACAGACAGATTGGGAATATTATCAGAAGGTAAATAAGATGTTTGCCGATGCCATCCTGAAAGAAATCGGCAAAGAGAAGGCCTTCGTCTGGATTCAGGATTATCATCTGGCCCTGGTAGCCAAATATATCAAAGAAAAAAGAAAGGACGTAATCTGCGCTCAATTTTGGCACATCCCCTGGCCCAATCCTGAGGCCTTTAGGATTTGCCCGATGAAGAAAGAGATCCTTGAAGGTCTCTTGGCTAATGATATGCTCGGCTTCCACCTGCGCTATTACGACGCAAACTTTATTAACACGGTGGAAAAGGAGATTGAGGCCCGCATTGACAGAGAGAAGACTTCGATAATTTGCCACGGCCATGAGACTGTTATTCGGGCCTTTCCTATCAGCGTGGATTTTGAAGAAATCAGCGAGAACGTTGGCTCTCAAGCAGTCAAGGCCCGCGCGGCGCATTTTCGAGAAGAATTTTCTTTAAGCGATGAGGTGAAGGTTATCTTAGGGTTAGACCGCATTGATTATACCAAAGGTATCCCGGAGAGATTAAGGGCGATTGACAGGTTCCTGGAAAAATATCCGGAGTACAAAGAACGCTTTGTCTTTATTCAAATGGGCGCCCTTTCCCGGGTGCATATTTGGCAATATAAGGATTTAAACGACAAGATAAACGAACTGGTGGAGAAGATTAACTGGAGGCATTCAACCGAGAACTGGTCGCCAATAATCTTTACGCGCCGGACACTTTCTCACCCCGAGACCCTGGCCTTTTACCGCCTGGGAGATGTCTGTATAGTAAGTTCCCTGCACGATGGGATGAATATTGTGGCCAAAGAATATATCAGCGCCAAGAATAAATTGGACGGAGTACTTCTTCTAAGCCGCTTTACGGGTGCCGCGCGCGAGCTGCCTGAGGCGGTGCTGGTGAATCCTTACGATATCGAAGGCTTTGCCGATAAATTAAGAGAGGTCCTGCAGATGTCCCAAAAAGAAAAGGCCCGGAGAATGAAACAGCTGCGCGAGATCATTGTGCGAAACGACATCTATAGATGGGCCAATAAATTTATTAATGAGCTGGCCAAAACCGTAAAGATTTTGCGCTGATATGCGATACATCTTTGGCGATTGGGAAAAATTAAAAAAGAGGATATCGGGCCCGGCGCGCATTCTCTTATGTCTAGACTTTGACGGCACAATCACTCCCATAAAACCCCGGCCAAAAGAGGCTAAGCTCAGTAAAAATATCCGCCTCCTTTTGAACAAAATCTCAAAAAACGGCACGTTTTTTGTGGGAATTGTCAGCGGCCGTTCCCTTAAGGACATCAAAGAAAAGGTGGGCCTAAAAAATTTGTTTTTTGCCGGCAATCACGGCCTGGAAATCGCCTGCAAAGGCAAAAGGTTTATTTATCCTCAGGCAAAAAGATTTATCCCGGCAATCTCTCAAATTGCTCGAAGCTTAAAAAGGGGCCTGGCCCCTTTTTCGGAAGCTACTCTGGAACAAAAACATCTAAGTTTAAGTTTGCATTATCGCCTGGTTAAAGGCGGCAAACTGCGCAGACTGGAGAAGCTCTTTTTTCAAATTACCAAGCCCTATTTAACTGCGCGTAAGATTAAGCTGACCTGCGGCAAGAAGGTCTGGGAGGTGCGCCCCCCTATCGAGTGGGGTAAGGGCCGAGCCGTTCTTTGGCTCCTGCGCAGGCTTAAGAGCAAAAACATTCTTTCCATATATATCGGAGATGACTTGACCGATGAAGATGCCTTTCGGACAGTGAACAAAATCGGCGGGATTAGTATCTTGGTCGGCAGAAGGAAGGGTTCCTCGGCGAAATATTATCTTAAAGGTACTAAGGATACAGAAAAGTTCTTAGCCGAAATTGAGCAACTAAAAAATTAAGATGCCAAAATTCAGCAAAGCCCAACAGCCTTTTGTTTTTTACACTCGATTGCACCTGCAGCAATTGACCGGGCTAAAGGCGCGAGACCTAAAGACGCTGCTTAAGGGCATCAATAAGGTTTCGGGTTCGGTAATCTATCATCATACCCACCGTTTCTTGCAGCAGCATCAGTTTTTGTCTCCGGAGCCCCCCAACGACTTCGCCTATTGGGTAACAGAAGTCTTAGGGGAACACAAATTAGGGGAAGAGCTGGCCAGCATTGATACGATTCAGTTTCCCACCATTCGGGCCTTGCGAGAAAAACTCTCCCAGACCATCCAGGGCCATATCCGCTATATGGAAGAGAGCGGCCTGGGCCAGTTTCGCGTCTCATCGGAGGAAGAGCAGTTTCATTTTGTCAAGACCATCAGTTTTGTCTTTCCTACGCCCTATGTAGCCCGCAATCTTTTAGAGTTTGCCAAAATCTTGAAAAAGATTACCATCAATTCCATATATTTCCATGTCTTTGAGGCAAAATTGCGCCTGGAGAAGGGAGTAAACGACTTCTCTTACTGGATTGATACAAGTTGCGCCCGGCCCGACCTGGCGCAGGAATTGGCCCGCCTTGACCCCTATACCCATACGTTAGAGGGCTTGAGAAAAAAGATAATTGAATTAATAGAGCAGCGGATAAAAGAGATTAAAGGATGAGATTAGCTGATTATGAGCCGGTAGTAGGCAGGAGTGTTATTGAGGAGTTAAGGGCCCTGGGCCAGCGGCTTAAGGGTAAAGTAGTGCGCAATATCAATTCTACTGCCGTAGGCGGAGGCGTGGCAGAAATTCTCAACCGGATGATTCCGCTCCTGAATGAGTTAGGGCTGCGTGCCCGCTGGGACGTAATTAAAGCAGGGGAGAAGTTTTTTTCGGTTACCAAAAAATTCCATAATATGCTCCACGGCAAGAAAGAGCGCCTTTCGCAGGAGGAGATAGATCTATTTTTAAGTACCTCCGAGGAAAACGTCAAAAAAATGAATTTGCGCGGTGACATTGTCTTTGTCCACGACCCCCAGCCTATTGTTTTAATTAAGAAAAAAAAATTAATTAAAAAAGCCAAATGGATCTGGCGCTGCCACATCGATATCTCCCGGCCCCAGCCCCAGGTCTGGGATTTCTTAAAGCCCTATGTCGAAGAATACGATGCCTCGGTTTTTTCCTCTCCCAGTTTTGCTCAAGAATTAAAGATTGGGCAGTTTCTAATCCCTCCTTCTATTGACCCTTTAAGCGATAAAAATAAGGAACTTCCCCAGCCAACCATAGATGAAGCGCTAAGAAAATTTAACATAAGCCGTAAGAAGCCGGTGATTGTGCAGATTTCGCGTTTTGATTATCTTAAGGATCCCTTAGGCGTAATTGATGTCTATAGATTGGTGAAAAAATACGTCGATTGCCAGCTGGTTTTGGCCGGAAGCACAGCCGCGGACGATCCGGAGTCAAACGAGGTCCTGGCCAAGGTGCAGGAAAAGGCAAAGGGCGATAAGGACATCCATGTCTTATCGGTGCCCGCCGCCAGCGATATAGAGATAAATGCCCTGCAAAGAGCGGCAAGCGTGGTCTTGCAGAAGTCTATTCGCGAGGGTTTTGCCCTGACCGTAACCGAGGCCCTCTGGAAAGGTTGCCCCGTCGTGGCCTCGGCAGTGGGAGGGATTCCTTTACAGATAAGACATAAATTCAGCGGCCTGCTTTCCCGCACCACCGAGGGTACGGCCTTTTGGGTAAAACAGTTATTAAACAGCCCTGAATATGCCAGGGAATTAGGTGCGGCCGGCCGGGAACACATCAAGCAGAACTTCCTGCTCACCCGCCACCTAAGGGATTATCTGCTGCTGTTTTTAGCCTTGTATCACGGCGAAGATATTGTTAACATATGAAGACGCAAGTTGTAAAGATAGACCCGGAGGATATAGATTTAGAAAAGATCAGGCAGGCGGCTGGGATAATCAAAAAAGGCGGGATTGTTGGTTTTCCCACCGAAACGGTCTATGGGCTGGCGGCGGATTTTGCCAACAAGCAGGCAGTGAAGAGAATCTTTGAGCTGAAAAAACGCCCCAAAGATAAACCGCTGACAGTACAAATCCGGGATATTAGCCGTTTAGAAGAGATAGCCTCTGATATTTCTCCTTTTGCCTATCAACTGATGGGCAGCTTTTGGCCGGGGCCGTTGACTTTAGTTTTACGAGCGAAAGCGGGAGGAACGGTAGGTGTGCGCATTCCCGCTAATAAGGTTGCCCGGGCCTTAATAGAAGAAAGCAACACTGCCTTGGTTGCACCCAGCGCCAATTTATCGGGTGAGCCCGAAGCAAAGACAGCCGAGCAGGTCTTAGGAACGTTTGCCGGGCTTATTGAGATGGTTATCGACGCAGGGCCGGCAGAATTAGGAATGGCATCCAGCGTGGTAGATTTAACTGTTTCGCCCCCTAAAGTATTAAGAGAGGGCATAATAACCGAAAAGGATATCCGGAGTGTCTAAGGCTAAGACAATCCTTTTAGTCTGTACGGGAAATTCCTGCCGCAGCGCGATGGCTGCGGGCCTTTTAAAAAAACTGTTAAAAGGAAAAGGCGATTATCAGGTGGCTACTGCGGGCACAGCGGCAATTAAAGGGATGCCCGCAACGCCTGAGGCGATTCAGGTGATGTCTGAAGAGGATATCGATATTTCCGAGCACAGAAGCTCGCCCCTTAGCGACGAAATGATTGCTGGGGCAGATTTAATCCTGGTGATGGAGAGGCGGCATCAAGAGCATATTTTAGCCCGCAAGCCCTCTGCAGGAAATAAGGTGCATTTATTAAGTGAGTCGGATATTATTGACCCTATCGGCAGGTCTTTAGATTTTTACCGTAAGGTCTATGCCGTTATTAAGGAGAATATTTTGCGAATAGCAAAAAAAATGGAGGAAGGATGAAGATTGCTATCGGCGCCGACCATGGCGGATACAAATTAAAGACCAAATTGATAAAGTTTCTGGAAGGGCGCGGCCATCTAATTGCTGATTTAGGCACGCACAGCGCGAAGCGATGCGACTATCCGGCTATCGGCTATAAGGTTGCGGCTAGCGTTGCCGGCGGGCAATTCCCCCGGGGGATACTGATTTGTAAAACCGGAATCGGCCTTTCCGTAGTTGCTAATAAAGTTCCCGGGATTCGCGCAGCCCTTTGTCAGAGCAAAATCCAGGCCCGGCGCAGCCGTGAACACAACAATGCCAACGTGTTATCTTTGGCCGGCAGCTATTTAAGTTTTAAAAAGGCCTGTGAGATTGTCCGGGTATGGCTTGAAACCGAATTTTCCGCACAGCCCCGTCATGCCCGCAGGGTAAGGCAAATTACGAGTATAGAGAAAAAGATTAAGAAATTAAAATGAGTAGCAGGAGCTGACAATGGATTACTTAAAAAAAGTTGACCCACAGGTACACAAGGCAATTGCTGATGAGCTGAAAAGAGAGCGTGATACTATCAACCTGATTGCCAGCGAAAACTTTACCCCGGAGCCTGTTTTACAGGCCCAAGGCTCGGTAATGACCAATAAATACGCCGAAGGCTATCCCGGCCAGCGCTGGTATGACGGTTGTGAGTGTGTGGATGTGGTGGAAGGCCTGGCCAAGGAACGGGCCAAGAAGCTTTTCGGCGCAGGGCATGTAAATGTCCAGCCGCATTCGGGGACACAGGCCAATATGGCGGTATATTTTGCCATGCTTAAGATGGGAGATACCGTCCTGGCTATGGACTTGGCCTGCGGAGGGCACCTTTCGCACGGACACCGCCAGAATTTTTCCGGAAAGTATTTTAATGTTGTCTCCTACGGCGTAAGCAAGAAAGATGAACGCATAGACTATAATGAAGTTGAGGCCTTAGCCAAAAAGCATAGGCCAAAGATGATTTTAGTGGGGGCCTCGGCTTACCCGCGGACTATAGATTTTGCCAGGTTCCGCGGAATTGCCGATAAAGTCGGCGCCTTTATCCTGGCTGATATCGCCCATATCGCCGGGTTGGTAGCCGCCGGGCTTCACCCCTCACCTATTCCTCATGCAGAATTTGTTACGACCACTACCCATAAGACCTTGCGCGGCCCCAGGGCCGGAATGATAATGTGCCGTAAGGAGTTTGCTAAAAGAATAGACGCTCAGGTCTTTCCCGGCATCCAGGGAGGCCCGCTGATGCATCTAATCGCGGCTAAAGCAGTTGCCTTAAAACTTGCCGCCGGATCAGAATTTAAGGCTTATCAGAAACAGATAATTATTAATGCCAAAAAGTTAGCTGCAGATTTAAAGGCTCAAGGTTATCGCATTGTCTCCGGCGGCACAGATAATCATCTGCTTTTAATAGACCTGACCTCAAGGAAGATAACGGGCAAAGACGCGGCTTCGGCCCTGCATAGAGCCAATATTGTCTTGAATAAAAATTTGATTCCTTTTGACGGGCGCAGGGCAAGCTTAGCCAGCGGCCTAAGATTAGGCACCCCTTGCGTTACCACAAGAGGGATGAAAGAAAGCGAGATGTCCCAGATTGCCTGCCTAATCAACGGAATATTGTCTTCGCCTAAAGATAAAAAAGTAATCGAAATGACCAGGAAGGAAGTGTTGAAGCTCACAGCAATATTTCCGCTATACAAGGATTTAAAGATATGAAGGCTAAAAGAAAAGATGCCCGTCCGGGCTGGGATGAGTACTTCCTGGAGATTGCCGCGATTGTCTCCAAGCGCTCAACCTGCCTGCGTCGAAAAGTAGGCGCCTTAATTGTCAAGGACAGGCGCATTCTAGCTACCGGCTATAATGGCACCCCAAGCGGCATAAAACATTGCGCCGAGGTTGGCTGCTTGCGTACAAAGCTTAAAGTTCCTTCAGGGCAGAGGCATGAGTTGTGCCGGGGCTTACACGCCGAGCAAAATGCCCTCCTGCAGGCAGCGCTTTATGGGATTAGCTTGCGAGAGAGCATGCTCTATGTTACCCACCAGCCCTGTATTATCTGTGCCAAGATGATTATCAATGCCGGGATTAAAGAGGTGGTTATCGCCGGCAGCTACCCCGATGAAATGGCCGGCGAATTCTTGAAAGAAGCCGGCATTAAGGTACGTAGACTAAAATGAAATGTCCTTATTGCGGAAACCTGGAAGATAAGGTAGTAGATTCACGTCTCAGTGCCGAAGGCAATTCTATCCGCCGCCGCCGCGAATGCCTCAAATGCGAACGGCGCTTCACTACCTATGAACATATTGAAGAGGCGCCTCTAATGGTGGTCAAAAAGGACTCACGCCGCCAGCCGTTTGAACGCAAAAAGCTGCTTGCCGGGTTAATCAAGGCCTGTGAGAAAAGGCCAATTAGCATGGAACAGTTGGAAGATTTAACCGATAAAATAGAATCTGCCTTACGCAAGAATTACGATAAAGAGGTTAAGTTTAAAGAGATTGGGGAATTGGTAATGAAGAAATTGCAGGACTTGGACGAGATTGCCTACGTGCGCTTTGCCTCTGTCTACCGCCAATTCCGCGACGTCGGCCAATTCATGAAAACCCTCAAAGGCCTTAGATAGAAACATAAAAAATATTCTAATCCGTGGCGGTGAAGACTGAAAACAAGACATTGGCGGGACTGAATGCCAGGCAGAAAGAGGCAGTCGAACATGACCAGGGCCCGCTTTTAATTATTGCCGGCGCCGGAACTGGAAAAACCGCAGTTATTACCCGCCGCATCGCCCACCTGATTGCTGCCAAAAAAGCCCGTCCCGAAGAAATCTTAGCCCTTACCTTTACCGATAAAGCTGCCGCTGAGATGGAGGAAAGGGTGGACCTGCTTGTGCCCTACGGCTATACGGATATCTGGATCTCCACCTTTCATGCCTTCGGCGACCGCATCCTGCGCGAAAACGCCTTAGAATTGGGGCTGGAGCCGGAGTTCAATGTTCTCACCCGCCCGGATCAAATAATTTTTTTAAAAGAACATCTCTATGAGTTTAACCTGGATTATTACCGCCCTAAAAGCGACCCGGCGCGTTTCCTGGATGCGCTGGTAATCCTTTTCAGCCGCCTGCGCGATGAGGATGTCTCCTGGGAGGAATATTTAAAATATGCCAAGGGCCTGGAAGAAAAGTCTAAAAAAAGCCCTCAAGAGGAAGAATTAAAAGAGAACGCCCGCGCGCAGATGGAGCTTGCCCGGGCCTATGAGAAATATCAAAAATTTTTAATGAAAGAGGGCAAGGTCGACTTTGCTAATCAGGTTTATCTTACGCTTCATCTTTTCCGCAAAAAACCACTTGTGCTTAGCCGTTATCAAAAACAGTTTAAATATATTTTAGTAGATGAGTTTCAGGATACAAATTTCAGCCAGTTTCAGCTGGTTAAACTCCTGGCCCAGGCCCACAAAAACATCGCTGTCGTCGGAGATGATAATCAGTCTATCTTTAAGTTCCGCGGGGCGGCTATCAGCAATATCCTTAATTTTATGGATTATTATCCCGGGGCACGCCAGGTCGTGCTTACCGAAAACTACCGCTCAACTCAAGTGATTCTTGATCGGGCCTACCGCTTGATCAAACACAATGACCCGGACACCTTAGAGGTAAAATGCAAGATCAGCAAGGAACTCACCGCCCGGAGAAAGAAAGGTCCGGCAATCGACCATCTTCATTTTGATACCGGCTCATCAGAAGCCGATGAGGTGGCCCGGATAATTGAAGAGAAAGTAAAAAAGAATAAACTTTCCTATGGAGAAATAGCCATTTTAGTACGCTCCAATAATGACGCCCAGCCTTTTCTTCGCGCCTTAAACATGCGCTTGATTCCCTGGCGTTTTTCTGGAAATCAGGGGCTTTACTCTCAGGAAGAAATCCGTTTTTTGATTTCTTTTTTGCGCGCCATTGCCGACCCCGATGACAGCATTAGCTTGTATCACCTGGTCAGCTTTCCCGGCTTGTATAATATGGATATGGCCGATTTAACGCGTTGTCTTAACTGGGCCGACAAAAAGAACCGTTCTTTATTTAACGCCTTTAGCTGCCTGGATAAGATTAAGGAGCTTGCCGATATCTCTGCCAAAACCCGGGTAAAGATTAAAAAGATTGTTGAGGATTTAAATCACTATTTAAAAGAGGCCAGGGGCCTTTCTTCCGGAAAACTGCTTTATCTATTTTTGCAACAATCAGGTTATATCAAAAGGCTGATGAAAGAGGAGAGCGTTGTTAACGAACAGCGCATTAAAAATATTGCCCGTTTCTTTAACATTGTGGCCAACTTTGAGAATTTAACCAGCGAGGACCGCCTGCCCAGCTTTGTCCAGCACCTGGATATGCTGATTTCCGCCGGGGACGACCCGGCTACCGCCGAAGCCGATTTTGACTTGGAGGCGATAAATATCTTGACGTTGCATAAGGCCAAAGGATTAGAGTTTAGCGTTGTATTTTTAGTCAATTTAGTGCAGGGGCGTTTCCCCTGGCCCAGGCGCCGTGAGCCCATTGAGATGCCGCTTGAATTGATCAAAGATATATTGCCCGGCGGCGATTATCATATTCAGGAGGAGAGAAGGCTCTTTTATGTCGGGATGACCCGCGCAAAGGATAAATTATATTTTACTTCAAGCTTAGATTATGGCGGAAAACGCACGCGCAAGGTCAGCCAGTTTATCTATGAAGCGCTGGATATTAGCCCGCAGAAACCTGAGGTAATCAAGACTCAAGCCCTTGAGGAAATCAGACGTTTTGCGCCCAGGGCCTCCGCCCCGGCTGTTAAAGAAAAGCCGATATCTTCGGATGAGTTATTGCGATTAAGCTTCCGCCAGGTTGATGATTACCTGACCTGTCCCCTAAAATATAAATATGTGCATATCCTGCGCATTCCGATTATGCGCCATCACAGCGTAGTCTATGGGAGCGCTATTCATAAGGCCATCCTGGATTTTTATCAGGCAAAAATAGCTAAAAAGAAATTTACAGAGCAGGATTTAATTAAGAGCCTTAAAGCTGCTTGGGTAAACGAGGGTTTCTTATCGCGTGCGCATGAAGAACAAAGGTTTGCTCAGGGAGAACAGACACTAAAAGATTTTTACAATCGAGAAAACGACAAAAAACTCCCTGCTTATATCGAGCAATCGTTTAATTTTGCCCTGGGCAAGGATAAGCTAGTCGGCCGCTGGGACAGGATTGATGAAACGGAAGAGGGCGCGGTAATTATTGATTTTAAGACTTCGGATACGGTAACCAAACAAAAACAGGCGGATAAGCGCACCAAAGAGTCCTTGCAGCTTTCTATTTACGCCTTAGCTTATCGTATGGTTAAAGGCGAACTCCCGGTCAGGGTAGAGCTTCATTTCGTAGATACGGGCCTTATCGGCCGGGCCCGGCGCAAAGAAAGCGACTTAGAAAAAGCCGAAGAATTAATTGCCCAGGCCTCTTGCGGTATTCGCTCGCGGGAATTTCCGGCAAGGCCCAACTATTTAGCCTGTAAATATTGCGCCTACCGCGAGGTCTGTCCCTATACCACAAACAGAAGATAAGGAGGATTAGATGATCAAGTACGAGGATTTTGCAAAACTGGAGATTAAAATGGCTGCTATTGTTGAGGCCGAGAAGGTTGCCGGTGCGGACAGGCTGCTGAAATTAGTAGTAGATACCGGAGAAGAGAAAAGGCAGGTTGTTGCCGGCATAGCAATGCAGTATGAGGCCAAGGATGTCCTCGGACGCCAGGTGCCTGTGCTTTTGAACCTTGAGCCGGCAACGATCAGGGGCGTGGAGAGTAACGGGATGATTCTCTGCGCAGCTACTCCGGAGCCGGTATTGCTTCTGCCGGAAAAGAAGGTTCCCAACGGCGCAAAAGTGAGGTAGCGGGATGAAGAAGGAGTCGGTGCACTGTCAGCTGATGGAGCAGGGTAAGGTCAAATGCCTGCTCTGCCCCAATTATTGCCTTTTGAAAAAGGGCGAAACCGGCAAATGCGGTGTAAGAAAAAATGAACACGGCCGGCTCTATTCCCTGATTTACGGCGAGGCCACCTCTATTGCCCTGGACCCCATTGAGAAAAAGCCTCTTTATCATTTCCATCCCGGCGAGTCTATTCTCTCTTTAGGCACAAAGGGGTGCAACCTTAAATGCCCCTGGTGCCAGAACTTTTCCATCTCTCAAAGTCTAAATTGCCCTACGGAAAAGATAACCCCCAAAGAAGTAATTGCCAGGGCCAGACAACTGGATTCTTTCGGTATTGCCTACACCTATAATGAGCCGTTTATCTGGTATGAATTTGTCTATGACACCGCGCGCCTTGCGCGCAAGGAAGGCTTAAAAAATGTCTTAGTAACCAACGGCTACGTAAATCAGAAGCCGCTTGAAGAGATAATCGGTTTAATTGATGCGATGAATATTGACATCAAATCAATGGAGGAGGGATTTTATAAGAAATATTGCCGGGGGTCTCTGGCACCTGTATTGCGCACTACGGAATTCTCAAAGGGAAAGTGTCATATCGAGATTACCAATTTGATAATTCCTACGCTTAACGATAGAAAAGAGAATTTTGAAGAACTTGTGGACTGGATAGCGCAAAAGCTGGGAGAAGACACCCCGCTCCATTTCTCGCGCTATTTTCCCTATTACAAGATGGATATCCCGCCTACGCCGGTAAAGACGCTCAAAAAAGCTCAAGAGTTAGCCAGGAAAAAATTGCGCTATGTATACCTGGGTAATACCTAAGGCCTCCCGGGCTTATTTTTAAGTTTTGCGATGTTGTTTATCAGTTTTGCCTGTTTTTCCAACTCGGTCAGCCAGATTCGATAGTAGATATCTTTTTTTCTTGCCAGAAGCGCTTTAGTAAAATCTTCTCTTTCCTCGATAAACTTTTCTTGCTCGATTGGGGTGATGCCTTTGAGGTTTAAAATACAATAGCCGCTCGCCACAGCGATTACTTCGCTTATCTGGTCCTGCTCGAGCCCAAAGGCCGCTTGATTAAATCCCGGGGCCTGGCCGATTCCGGAGATATACCCGGATCTGGTAAACTCTTCGGTCTCTTGAACAGTTAAGTTCAGCTTTTCTACTGCCTTTGAAAAAGTCAAATTCTCTTCAGCCATCATCTTTTTAATTTGAGAGAGGGCATTCTTTGCCTCGTCTTTAGCTAATTGCCGGGATTTTTGCTTTATCAGGGCCTGCTCGACTTTATCTTTAATCTCTTCTAATTCGGGAAAGCAGGCCTCTTTTTTTTCTTTCACTTTTATAATCAGGTATGCTTTGGAGGTCTCTATCACCTTGCTTACCCCGCCCGTTTTTAAGGAAAAGGCAGCTTTCAGGAATTCGTAAGAGAGGCCGAAGTCGGGGATGACGTCTTGGGGGCCGAAAAATCCGCTTTCTTTAACCGGCAGTTCGTATTTTTTGGCCGCTTCCTCAAAAGAGACAACACCGTCTTGAATCTCGTCGGATATCTGCCATATTTTGTCTTCCAGAGCCACTTTCAATTCATCTTGAAGCGGCTCTTCTTTGTCAAAGTAGAGAGCTATGTACTGCACATTTACCTGTTCGGGCTTCTTAAATTCGCTCTTGTGGATTATATGGTAGTCTTCCAGTTCTTCATGCGAGGGGTGGATTTGTTTTTCGAATTTTTCCGGCCCGATCAAGACATAGAAGGCGCTTGCTTTTTCATTCTCGTTTTTGTAAACATTTTCTATTTCTTCGTCGGTTAGAGTGACTTTGCTGATTACCTTATTTTTAAGCTCATCAATCTTTAAGGCCTCTCGTATCTCTTCCTCAAATTCGCGCGGGCTTACGCGGAATGCATAATCCAGGAGCGTGTTATACCTTGCCTGGTCAAAAAGGCCTCCTTTTTGGAAGAGGGGCAGCTTTTGAATAAAGGTAATTAGCTGTTTATCGGAGACCTTTATTTTCTCTTTTTTCGCCTCTTGGAGTAAGATCAGGCGCACCCAGGCCTCTTTTTCCAGATCGAGAGACTCCGCCACGCGGCTGAACTCTTCTCCGTAGATAAGCAGGGCCTGGTTGCGGAAGGCGCGAAGAGATGCCTGATATTGGCTGAAGGAGACCTTCTTGCCGAATATCCTGCCAGCGTATTTAGGCGCGCCGCCTGAGCGGATAGAGCTTCCCGCGCCCCACAAGACAAAGGCAGGGACAATTATCGCGGCCAGGGCCCACATAATCTTTTTGATATTTTCTTTCCTGCGCAGGAATTGCAGCATTTTTTCATACCTCGCTTTCGGGTTAGTATTATATCCTACTTCATTCCCCTTGACAAGCCCAATTTCTCCTTTACAATAAGGCCTTCATATGCTAAAATTAAAGGGCTTATCCACAAGGATAGACCCTCCTATTCATTTTAAGGAGGGGTCTTATTTGCCTTGACATTTCAGGGATAGCAGTATACAATACTGACGCTAAAATCAGCGATAAAAAAAGGTGATCAAGAATGCAATCAAAAAAAGTGCTTAAATTAGGCCTGCCCAAGGGCAGCCTTCAGGAGGCGACCGTCAAGATGTTCGCCGGAGCGGGGTTTAAAATTGGCGTCTCGGAGAGGTCTTACTTTCCCAGTATCGACGACAGCGAAATAGAGCCGATTCTCTTGCGCGCCCAGGAGATATCTCGCTATGTCGAGGCGGGAGCGTTGGACTGCGGGATTACCGGGGCCGACTGGATTCTGGAAAACGGATCAAGCGTAGTCAAGGTGGCCGAGCTTGTTTATGCCAAAAAAAGACTGGTGCCGGTAAGATGGGTGGTGGCGGTGCCTGCCAATTCCAGGATTAAAAAGGTTCAGGACTTAAAAGGCAAACGGATTGCCACCGAACTGGTAAACGCAACCCGCAGTTATCTTAAGAAAAATAAGGTCAAGGCCGACGTAGAATTTAGCTGGGGCGCCACAGAGGCAAAGCTGGCCACCGGTCTTGTTGATGCCATAGTTGAACTTACCGAAACCGGCAGCACGCTTGCGGCTAACAATCTGCGCATTGTAGATACGGTATGCACATCCGTAACACAATTAGTCGCCAACAAGAAAAGCTGGCAAAATACCTGGAAAAGAAAGAAGATGGAGAGTATAAAGCTTCTCTTAAGCGGCGCCCTGGAGGCCGAGGAAAAAGTGGGCCTGAAGATGAATCTGCGCAAAAAGGACCTTAAGAAGATTTTGGGGCTTTTGCCGGCAATGAGGAGGCCTACCGTATCCGGTTTAACTCAGGCAGGCTGGCTTGCCCTGGAAACGGTAATTGAGGAGAAGGCAGTCAGGGTCCTGATCCCTAAATTAAAGAGGCTGGGCGCAGAAGGAATTGTCGAATATCCATTAAATAAAGTAATTCATTAAGTTTAAAAAGTTAAAAAGTTTTAAAAGTTTAAAAAGTTTTGACTTTTAAACTTTTTAACTTGCCAACTTTTAAACTATCGAGTCTACAAGGAGATAGAAGAATGCCCTGTGGCAAGAAACGCAAAAGAAAAAAGATGTCCAAGCACAAGAGGAAGAAAAGGCTCAGAAGAGACAGGCATAAGAAGAAAAACAGGTAGACACTGCGAAATAGATGCGCAAGTTAGCGACTTTAGCGATAGCCTTGGCGGCGACGGTTGGTTTTTCCCAAAACGGCCTTGCTCTAGAAAGTGCAGGTCCTCTAACCAAGAACTCAAGTAAAAACCTTTCCCCGCTCTTTGCCCATTATATCCGGGGCATCCTTTACGATAACGAAAAGAACTTTGACCGGGCTATTGAAGAATATCTGGCCGCCCGGGCCTTAGACCCTGGCGTCTCGGCCATTCATAAAAAACTGGCCGTAAATTATCTAAGGTCTGCCCGGTACAAAGAGGCGGAAGAGGAGCTTTTGATTGTTAAGAAGCTTGCGCCTGAAGATGTGGACGCGCGCTGGTTCTTGGCCCATTTTTATACCGCGCAAAGAGCGTTCGCCAAAGCCGCCGGCGAATATGAAGAGTTGCTTAACCTTGTGCCTGAGGATAGATTAGCGATACTGGCTTCTTTGGCCGACCTTTATACGCTTGAGGAGAAATTCGAGAAGGCCATCCAGGCATATGAGAAGATTCTTAAAGAAAGGCCGAGTTCCGCGCCGGCCTACTTTAATTTGGCCATAATCTACACAAAACTCGAAAAGATTAAAGAAGCCGAAGCGCATTTTAAAAAGGCCCTGGAGGTTGACCCCGGCTACTTGCAGGCGGAGCTTGCCTTAGGCCTACTTAAGGAGATTGGGCAGGATTTACCCGGGGCAATCGAACATTACAAGCTTGCCCTTAAGATTGACCCGCTCAATATCGGCGTCTATCACCGCCTGGCCCAAACATATTATCGCGAGAAAAGAATCGCCGATGCCATCCGCCAGTATGAATTTATCCTTAAATTAAACCCTTATGATGTAGACGCCTTTTTGGAGTTAAGTTACATCTATCTAGATGAAAAGAAGCCGGCTAAATCTATCGAGATTATTGAACAGGCCTTTTCTCATGAGCAAGATTGGAGGATAACCGTAGAAATCGAACTTTTAACTGCGCCGAAGATAAAAGAATTGCAAAAGGATAAAAAGGCCCAGGCCTACCTTATTTTAGGTCTGGCCTATGCGCAGGATGGACAAGAAGAAAAGGCCATTGAGGCCTATGAGAAATGCATTCAGATTCAACCCGAAAGCGGCCCGGCCTACTTTTACCTGGGCGCTGTATACGAACAAAGCGGCCGGCGCGAAAGAGCGTATCAGGCCCTTAAGAAGTCTGTGGAGTTGGATGATACAAACTCCGGCGCCTTGAATTACTTGGGATACATGTATGCCGAGGACGCAATTAATCTTGAGCAAGCTGAGGAACTGATTAAAAAGGCCCTGGAGATTGAGCCCGACAATGGCGCTTATATTGACAGCCTCGGTTGGGTCTACTTTAAGAAGGGAATGCTTGATCTGGCCTTGGCCCAAATAGAGAAGGCATCAAAACTTTTAGAAGATCCGGAGGTTCTTGAACATCTGGGTGATATCTATCAGACAAAGGGAGATTTTCAGAAGGCAACCCAGGCCTATCGGCGCGCTCTTGAGCTTGATCCGCAGCGAATCTCGGTAAAGGAAAAGCTGGCGCAACCAAAAAACGAAGAAGCAAAGAATGTCACCCGTTGAATTAGAAGCAAAAGCAAAACGCATTAGAAGGTTGATTATTAAGATGTTGGCCAAAGCCGGCTCCGGGCATCCCGGCGGGTCGCTTTCTTCGACAGACCTGATTACCTGCCTTTATTTTCAAGTGTTGCGGCACAATCCCAGGGACCCTCACTGGCCCCAAAGAGACAGATTCCATATGTCCAAAGGGCACTGCTGTCCTCTCTGGTATGCAGTGTTGGCAGAATCAGGCTATTTTCCGGAAAAAGAGCTTTGGTCTTTGCGCAATTTAGGCAGCACCCTGCAAGGGCATCCGGACTGGCGCACGCCGGGCGTAAATGTAGCCAGCGGCTCTTTAGGCCAGGGACTTTCCGTGGCCGTCGGCATGAGCCTGGCCGCAAGGCTTGATCAGGCCCCCTACAGGGTCTATTGCCTCTTGGGCGACGGCGAGATTCAGGAAGGCCAGGTCTGGGAGGCAGCGATGGCGGCCAGCCACTACGCCTGTGATAACCTCTGCACTATCTTAGACTACAATGGCTACCAGATTGACGGCAAGACTAAGGATATTATGAACCTCGAGCCTTTAATAGATAAATGGCAGGCCTTTGGCTGGCATACGATTAATATTGACGGGCATAATATAGCAGAGATCCTTGATGCCTACAAGCAGGCCGAGGCCACGAAGGGCAAACCCACGATTATCATTGCCAAGACCATCAAGGGCAAAGGCGTATCTTTTATGGAGAATGTAGTTGCTTTCCACGGAAATGCCCCGACGGAAGAAGAGGCAAAAAGGGCTTTAGAGGAGCTGGCTTAATGGCTGGGATGCGCTACGCAAGAGATGCCTACGGCGAAGCATTAATAGAACTGGGCGAAAAAAATAAGAATATCGTGGTTCTGGATGCCGACCTCTCCGCTTCTACGCGCACCGCCGGGTTCGGTAAAAAATTCCCGGATAGGTTTTTTGACCTTGGCGTAGCCGAGCAGAATATGATGGGCGTAGCAGCAGGACTGGCCTCCTGTGGCAAAATTCCTTTTGTGAGTACTTTTGCTATCTTTGGCGCAGGCCGGGCCTGGGATCAGGTCAGGAATACCATTTGTTATAATAAGTTTAATGTCAGGATTGTGGTAACTCACGCCGGAATTACCGCCGGGCCCGACGGCGCAAGCCATCAGGCCATCGGAGACATCGCCCTGATGCGCGCCATTCCCAATATGACTATTATTGTCCCTTGCGATGCCCCGGAGGCCAAAGAAGCGGTTTTCGCCGCTGCGCAATATCAGGGGCCGGTCTATGTGCGTCTGGGCAGGCCCAAGGTTCCTGCTGTGATTAAAAAAGATGGATTTAAGATTGGTTGCTCGCGCATCATTCAGGAAGGGAAAGATATCAGTATTATTGCCTGTGGAATAATGGTGGAAAAGGCCCGCCAGGCGGCTGAGGTTTTGCAAAAAGAGGGAATCAGGGCACGTGTGGTTAATATGCATACAATCAGGCCGCTGGATAAAAAGGCTATTATCGAGTGCGCAAAAAAGACCAGGGCCATTGTAACCTGCGAGGAACATCTACTCAGCGGGGGCCTGGGTTCTTGCGTGGCGCAAGTACTGGCTGAAAATATCCCTACCCCGATGGCGATGATTGGTATCAGAGACAGGTTCGGGCAGTCAGGCACGCCCGAAGAGTTAATCAAAGAGTACCATTTAGACAGAGACGACATTGTGCAGGAATGCAGACGCTTACTCTCAAAGCCCCGGCTAAGCTAAATCTCTACCTGGATGTTTTAAATAAACGCCCCGACGGTTTCCACAACATTGAGACGGTCTTTGAAAAATTAAACCTTTTCGATAAGATTACTTTAAGCAGACGGAAAACAGGCATTAAGGTTGTTTGTCGGCACAAGGATGTCCCAGCCGATAAAAGGAATCTGGCTCATCGCGCAGCGCAGGCGCTCTTGGCCAAAACAAGACCTAATGCCGGGGTCCAGATTAAGATAAGCAAAAGGATTCCTGTAGCTGCAGGCCTGGGCGGGGGGAGTTCGGACGCCGCAAGTGTGCTTTTGGGCCTGAACAGGCTTTTTTCTCTCAAGCAAAAGCCGCGCCAGCTGTTAGAAATAGGGGCCAAACTGGGAGCCGATGTTCCTTTTTTTCTTTGCTCAAGGTCCCGGGCGATCGGCCGGGGCAAGGGAGAAAGGCTTACTTCTCTAAAGGTAAAGAGCAAGAACTGGTATATCCTGGTTATCCCCAGGGGCTTAAACGTCTCTACGCGCAGGATGTATAGCGCCTTGAGAATACCCTTGACAAAGAGGCCCGCCGGTGTTAAAATTGTTTTTCGCGCCTTAGAAAAAGGTGACTTAACTACTTTAGATAGATACAGTTATAACAGCTTTGAGCCGATTCTTAGAAAAAAATATAAACAGATTCAAAGGATTAAAAAGGCCCTCAAGTCATATGGAGCAGGCGCAACCTTGGTTTCCGGGAGTGGGCCTTGTGTTTTTGGGGTTGTTGCATCGAGAAAGGAGGCGATGGTTATAGGCAGGACCTTAGGTGCCAAGGCCAGGAATTGGCAGGTAATAGTTGCCAGTACTTTTGACAGTAAGAAGGAGGAATAAAGAAAGATGGAAATCACAGAGGTAAGAATGTTTTTGCGGGATAATCCAACATCTAAACTCAGGGCATATGCCACGATTACTTTTGACAATGCCTTTGTGGTAAGAAATATAAAGGTTATTGAAGGCAATAAGGGTTTGTTTGTAGCAATGCCTTCCCGGAGGATTGAGGAGCCCTGCCCCAAGTGCAATGCTAAGAATTCTCTAAGGAGCAAATATTGCAACCAGTGCGGCAGTCAGCTTCCACAAAAAGAAGACGGCTTACTGCAGGAGCATACTACGGAAAAGAGCGATGCCGATAAGGGCACCCGGCGCTCCGAGCACAGAGATATTGCTCACCCGATCAATATGGAGACCAGGGAGTACATCCAGAAAAAGATTTTAGAGGCCTATGAGACGGAGAAGGCCTCGCTGCAGGATTCAGGATTGGGTTCCGAGGCCGCGCCATCAAAAGGCATAGGAGAGATATAAACCGAGAGAGCAATGGTGTTGCCCGGTAGTGTAACGGTAGCACAACAGCTTTTGGAGCTGTATGTCTTGGTTCGAAACCAGGCCGGGCAACCAAAATTTTGTTTCACAAAATTTTGGTAGAGAATCGAAAATCGAAAGTTGAAAATAGAAGAAAATGGATTTTCGATTCGGTCAAATTTCAATTATCGATTTTCAAAAAGATGAAAAATATTGTGGGAATAATATTGGCTGCAGGGGAAGGTAAGCGGATGAAATCCGATATCCCCAAGGTCTTGCACAGGGTCGCCGGAAAACCCATGCTTGAGTATATGCTGGAGGCCTTCCGTCAATTAGAGGTAAAAAAGACTATTGTAATTGTAGGGCACAAGGCGCAAAAGGTAAAAGAGGCCTTCAAGGGCGAGAGAATTAAGGCCTTGAGGCAGCCAAAACTTTTAGGCTCAGGCGATGCGCTACGCCTTACCAGAAGCGTCCTTGCCAATTTTAGAGGAGACGTACTTGTTGTTTACGGGGATACCCCGTTGGTAAGCTACGAGAGCCTTAAAAACCTGATTCAGTCTCATCGAGCAACTCAGGCCGCCTGTACTATTTTGACCGCCGTAACTAAAAATCCGACTGGCTTTGGCAGAATTGTCCGGGGCGAAGACAACCGCATTGCTACGATAGTCGAGGAGCAAGAGGCCGATACATACGAGAAGGCGATTGGAGAAATCAATGTGGGTGCCTATTGCTTTAAGGCAAAGGAACTTTTCTTGAGTCTGAAAGAGATTAAGCCCGACAATATAAAAAAGGAATATTATTTGACCGATACCATAAAGGTCTTAAGCAAAAAGAGGGCAAAAATAGAAAGCGTTTACGCCCGCGATGAAGAAGAGGCCCTGGGCGTAAATTCACGCTATGCTCTTTCGCAGGCCGGTGCTATAATAAATAAAAGGAATATAGAGAAGTTAAGTTCCGGCGAAGTAACGGTTGTCGATCCGGCCACTACCTATCTATATGCAGATCTGGAGGTTGGCCGCGATACAATTATTTATCCGCATACCGTTATTGAAGGCAAGGTAAAAATCGGCAGGGGCTGCCGCATCGGCCCCTTTGCCCATATTCGCTCGGGGACCATATTGCAGGACAATGTCCATATCGGCAATTTCGTGGAAGTGGTCCGCTCGAAAGTCGGATCGGGTTCCAAGATAAAACACCACAGCTATATCGGCGACACAATCGTAGGCAAGGACGTGAATATCGGCGCCGGCACGATTACCGCCAATTACGACGGCAAAAACAAGAATACCACTTTTATAGACGAAGGGGTATTTATCGGCGTAGGCACTATTTTGATTGCCCCGGTTAAAATAGGAAAGCGTGCAGCTACCGGAGCAGGCAGCGTAGTTATAAAAAACAGAAATGTTCCCGCCGGGGCCACGGTAGCCGGTATCCCGGCCAAGATTCTGAAGAAGAAGAGAAAAAAGAGGTGAACCATGGATAAATTGGCAGTATTTTCCGGCAGCGCCAACCCTGACTTGGCGCAGGCTATCTGTAGGTATTTAAGGGTTAAATCGGGCGATGCCCTTATAAGCAAGTTCAGCGAGGGGGAGATCCGCATTAAGATTAGCGAGAATGTGCGCGGGAAAGATGTATTTTTAATTCAGTCCACCTGCCCCCCGCCGAATGAAAATATGATGGAACTTCTGATTATGATTGATGCCTTCAAGAGGGCATCGGCCGCGCGGATTACCGCGGTTTTACCCTATTATGGCTATGCCCGCCAGGACAGAAAGGACCAGCCGCGTGTTCCGATAACGGCAAAATTAGTGGCCGACCTGATAACTGTAGCCGGGGCATCGAGGCTTTTGACAATTGACCTGCACGCCGGGCAGATTCAAGGTTTCTTCAATATCCCGGTGGATCATCTCTATGCAGTGAATGTCCTTGCGGAATATTACGAGAAATTAGGCCTGGAAAATTTAGTAATAGTCTCTCCTGATGTGGGAGGCATCAAGATGGCCCGGGCCTACGCGAAGAGATTCGGCGCGGATTTAGCGATAATCGACAAACGCAGGATTAACAGCGAAGAGACCGAGGTAATGAATATACTGGGTGAAGTAAAAGGCAAAAATGCCATTATTATCGACGATCTGGTAGCTACCGCCGGTTCATTAACAGAGGCAACCCAGGCGCTAAAGGAACAGGGCGCGGAAGATATCTATGCCGCTATTACCCATCCGGTTCTTTCCGGACCGGCGCTGGAAAGGATTGAGAATTGTGCCTTGAAAGAGCTGGTTGTCTGTGATACTATACCTGTGGGCAACTCTAAGTTCCATCCCAAAATAAAGGTGCTTTCGGTAGCCTCTTTGTTGGGTGAGGCAATTAAGAGGATTCACCGGGAAGAGTCGGTGAGCTGTTTATTTGATTAATCAAACGAGTGAAACGAGCGAAGCGAGCGAACGATGGCAGAGATAAAACTGAAGGTTAAGGCAAGGGAGGAAATAGGCAAAGAGGCTGTAAAGAAGCTCAGGCGCCAGGGCCTTGTGCCGGCAGTAGTCTATAAAGGCAAAGACTCCCTTAATATCAAGATGTCCGCTAAGGAATTCCTGGATGTAATCCATACCAAGGCCGGAGAAAACGTAATAGTCACGTTGCAGGTGGAAGACGAAAAGGGTAGCGCCAAATCTAAAAAGGCATCGCGCAGCGCCGTGATTAAGGAAATTCAATACCATCCCGTAAAGGGAGATGTCTTGCACACCGATTTTAATGAAATCTCTTTAACTGAAAGCCTGACCGTAAAGGTGCCTATCGCAGCTAAAGGCGAGGCTGAAGGCATTAAAGAAGGGGGCGTTTTAGAGCATGTTCTTTGGGAGATAGAGGTGGAATGTCTGCCCGCGCAGATTCCGGAGAGCATCCCCGTAGATGTCTCCGCCTTGAAAATCGGCGACTCAATATTGGTAAAGGACTTAAAGGTGCCTGCGGAAGTTAAGGTTCTCAGCGATCCCGAAGCAACAGTTATCTCTATGGCTGCCCCTCATGTAGAAGAGGAAGCGGAAGCAAAGCCCGAAGAAGAATTGGTTGAGCCGGAAGTCATCATGGAGAAAAAGCCTGAAGAAGAGGCGCCTGCCGGAGGCAAAGAGCCAGAGAAAGAAAAGAAGCAAAAAGAATAGAGAATAAGTGAAAGTAATTTTAGGGTTAGGTAATCCCGGCCTGCGGTATAGATTAAGCCGCCATAACTTAGGATTTTTAGTAGTAAAGACTCTTGCGCGCGCAAATAGGATAAGAATAAGACAAAGGGCCTTCAATTGCCTTTTAGGCAAAGGCACAATAGAGAATCAAGAGGTGGTTTTAGGGCTTCCTTTAACCTTTATGAATTTAAGCGGTGAGGCGGCTTGCGCAATAGCAAAACACGAAAGAGTAAACCCGGAAGACCTGTTGATAGTCTGCGACGATGTAAATTTACCTTTAGGCAAGATGCGCATCCGGCCTAAGGGTTCAGATGGCGGGCATAAAGGCTTGCGTTCAATCATAGAGGCATTGGGAAACTGCGAGTTTCCGCGTTTAAGAATAGGCGTGGCCAAGCCAGGGCAAGATAATCTTACCCGATATGTATTAGGCCGCTTCAATAAAAGAGAGAGCAAAGTTATAAACGAGACGATAGAGGAAGCTACCCGGGCAATAGAGGTTTGGCTAAAAGCAGGCGTCAAGACAGCGATGGATCAGTTTAATTAGAAAGGAAGACAAGCCGTGCAACATTATGAAGCAATGTTTATATTCCGCCCCGCACTAAATGAGCAAGAACAAAAGGGGCTTGTGGGCGAGTTGGAAAATATTTTAAAGGAAAATCAGTCCGAGATCGAAAACTCGCAGGCCTTTGGTGGCAAACGCGCTCTGGCTTACGAGATAAATAAACACAAAGAGGGGCTGTATTACCTGATAAATTTCTCTTCTTCGGCCGGCGCAGTTGTTGCTAAATTAAAAGGCGCCTGTAACATAAACGAAAATGTCTTAAGGGCCTTGATTATCAAAAGGAGGGCCAAGAATGGCTAATTTGAATCGCGTGTTTTTGATGGGCAACCTTACCCGCGACCCGGAGTTAAGATACACTCCCGGCGGCACCGCTGTAAGCAATTTAAGGCTTGCCGTAAATAGAAGGTTCAGGACCCAGAGCGGCGAGATGAAGGAAGAAACCGCCTTTGTTACCGTGGTAGCCTGGGGCAAGCAGGCGGAGACCTGCAGTCAGTTCTTAAGCAAAGGCAGGCCTGTATTTGTAGAGGGAAGGCTGCAGATGCGTTCCTGGGAAACCCCTGAAGGCCAGAAACGCAATGTCCTGGAAATAAGGGCTTCACGGATCCAGTTTTTAGGTAAACCCCAGCTATCAGAAGAAACAACACCCGTCGAACAAGTAAAAGAAAAAGAGGAATCGCTTGATGCCCTATTGCAGGATGTTGCGCCTAAGGAAAGCCCGGACAGCGAAAAAAACCCTAACCCAAACGAAACACCTTTTTAAATGAGGCCACAATTTACGGAATATAATGAACGTAAATTGTTTGGCCGAATTTACTCCGAAGCTTAACTTCAAATTATCGAAGAGAATTTGAAGTTGCTTAAGCGAGGAGTAGAGATTGGAGGTTGTCCCGATTCGTAAGACATAGCAAAATTTTCTTCGATAATTTTGCTATACTCATCGGGATTAATTCGTACAATAATTTACGTTTACTTCGTTCCGTAAATTATGTACTCATTAAGGAGATAAGAAAAAGCTAATGCCTAAGATGTTTAAGAAGAAAAAAAGGCCGCCGAGAAGACAATTCTTCAGGAAAAAGAAATGCATATTTTGTGTGGATAAGGTAAAAGAGATAGACTATAAAGATATAGTTAAATTAAGCAAATTTATCAGCGAAAGAGGCAAGATGACTCCCCGCAGAATTTCGGGAACCTGTGCCAGGCATCAGAGAAGATTATCTTCTGCGATTAAAAGGGCGCGTTTCATGGCGCTTTTGCCTTTTGTCAGGACTTAGTGAGGAGGAAGCGATGCAGGTTATCCTCAAAAAGGACATTGAAAAATTAGGCAAGGCGGGCGAGGTGGCCTCTGTAAAGAAGGGCTTTGCCAGAAACTTCTTATTTCCTCAAGCCTTAGCCCTGCCGGCAACATCCGCCAACTTGAAGGTCGTTGAACAGGAAAAGAAGAGAGAGTCGCTTCGCCAGGAAAAGGGAAAGCAACAGGCGCAGGCCTTAGGCGAAAAGCTCGCTTCCAGCTCCTGTACCATTACTGTACAGGCAGGAGAGGAAGGCAAGCTTTTCGGCAGCGTAACCGTTCAGGATATTGCCGAGGCCTACAAACTGGAAGGAATCGATATCGACAAACGGAAGATTGAACTGCCTGAACCGATTAAAGAAACAGGAATTTTTAAGATAAAGGTAAAATTACATCCCGAAGTTAACGTAGAGGCAAAGGTTTGGGTGGTAAAAGAATAAAATGGCTATCAGAGATATTAAGGATTTAAAGAGTATAAAAGATATAACCCTGGAGAAGGTGCCGCCGCAGAACATCGAGGCGGAGATTGCTGTCTTGGGCTCAATGCTGATTGAAGATGAGGCCATCGCTCAGGCTATAGAATTAGTTAAGTCCTCTTTCTTCTATAAGGATGCCCATCAAAAGATATTTCAGGCCATAGTTGATTTATATAGCGCAAATAAGGCAGTGGATTTAGTTACCCTGACCGAAGAGTTGAAGAAAAGAGGCGAATTAGACGGGGTGGGAGGCGCAGCCTACCTGACTGAATTGACGGCTGCGGTGCCCACGGCAGCCAATGTCCAGCATTACGCCAGGATAGTTAAGGAAAAATCGATTTTAAGGAATTTAATTAGTACGGCTACGCAGATTGTTACGCAGAGTTACGGCGGCCAGGAAGAGGCCAGCTTCCTTTTAGATAAAGCGGAAAAACAGATTTTTGATATTGCCGGTTCGCAGCTGCGCACTATGTCTGTTTCCATAAAAGAGATTATTAAAGACAGCATTGAGACCATTGAAGGATTTTATAGAAAAAAGGCCCATGTTACCGGACTTGCCACCGGCTTTGACGACTTGGACATGATGACCGCAGGTTTACATAGTGGAGAACTTATAGTCATTGCCGGACGCCCTTCTATGGGCAAGAGTGCCCTGGCTACCTGCATTGCCGAATATATAGGAGTGCATGAGCAGAAGGCCGTGGCTATGTTTAGTCTGGAGATGTCCAAGGAACAGCTGGTGCAGAGGATGCTTTGTTCGCATGCGCGCGTTCAGTTACAGAGGGCCAGAAGCGGATTCTTAACCCAGAGCGACTGGCCGAATCTTGTGACTGCGGCGGGCAAACTTGCCGAAGCACCCATCTATATAGACGACAGTGCCGCTCTTTCGGTCCTGGAATTACGCGCCAAGGCCAGAAGGATGAAGGCCCGGCATAATATTGAACTGGTTGTCGTGGATTATATGCAGTTAATGACTAGTTCCGCCGCAGGTCGGGAGAACCGCCAGCAGGAGATTTCGGAAATTTCCAGGGGCCTGAAGGCACTGGCCAAAGAACTTAAGTTGCCTTTGATAGCTATTAGCCAGCTTTCACGCGCACCGGAAAAAAGAGAAACTTATCGCCCGCGCCTTTCCGATTTGAGGGAATCCGGGGCTATTGAGCAGGACGCGGATGTAGTAATGCTTTTATTCAGAGAAGAATATTATCATCCTAAAGAAGAAAATAAAGGCGTTGCGGAAGTAATCGTAGCCAAACAAAGAAATGGCCCGATTGGTTCGCAGAATCTTTTGTTTTTAAGCGAGTATACCAGATTTGAAAACCTGTCAAAAAGAGAGGAATAATATGTTGCGTTACAGAAAAAGGATTTTTGTAACTCCAGCAATTATTTTCTTGAGCCTTTGTATCCTGCAGCCCCTTCTTGCCGCAGAACAAGAGACTCAAAAGTTAGTCACCAAAGTAGAGGTAGAGGGCAATAAAAATATAAGCGGTGCCACTATCATTTCTAAAGTCAGGACAAGAAAGGGTTCGGCCTTTTCTCAACTGGTTGCCAGCGACGACTTAAAGCGCCTCTACGCCCTCGGTTATTTTAGTGATATCAATATTGGCATTGCCGAGCATGAAGGGGGAGTTGCCGTAATCTTCCGAGTCGTTGAGAAGCCGATTCTTTCGCTGATATCCATCTCGGGCAACAAGTCCATCAGGACGGAAAAGCTGGAGAAGTTAATCAAATCTAAGACGGACGAGTTCTTTAATCTCCAGCAGCTAAAACAGGATATGCGGGATATCCAGAAGGCCTACGAAGCTCGGGGGTATCCCTTAGCCGACATTGATTACCAGCTGCAGACCGACGAGAAAACCAATGAGGCGAAAGCAAATATTGTTATCCAGGAGAAGATGCGGGTCAAGATCAAGGGTATTAAGATTGAGGGAAACGAGCGATTCTCAGATAAAAAAATATCGAAGCTGATGCGCACGCGCCGGGATACCTTATTTACCTCCGGCGCATACAAAGAAGAGGTCTTAGACCTGGATCTTGAGCGGATTAACTCCTTTTACGAGCAGAACGGCTTCTTGGATGTTGAGGTAACCTTCGATAAATCCTTCGGCCCAAAGAAAAAGAAGATGTATATCACCATTAAGATAAATGAGGGAAAGCAATACCGGGTGGGGGAAATTAAAATCCAGGGCGTGCTCCTCTTTCCGGAAAACGAGATACGTTCATGCCTTGATATTAAGCCGGATGAGGTCTTCAGCAAGGATAAGTTAAGGTATGATATCTCCAGGGTGCAGAGCTTTTATTTTGAAAAGGGGTATATCTCCGCAGAAGCCGACGCAGATACGATTCTTAACGATAAAACCGGCAGGATAGATATTCTCTATAGAATAATAGGGAATGAATTGGCCTACATTGATAAGATTAAAATTAGAGGCAACACCAAGACCCGCGATATTGTAATCAGGCGCGAGTTGCGCTCTTATCCCGGAGAGGTCTTTGACGGGAAGAAATTAAAACGCAGCAAAGAAAGGCTGTATAATCTAGGGTTCTTTCAGGAAGTCAGTTATGATACAGAGCCCACGGGGCTGCCGAATAAAAGAGACCTGATTGTCAACATCAAGGAGGCGAAAACCGGCGAATTTGCTTTTGGAGCCGGCTTTAGTTCTGTGGAAAAGATGATCGGCTTTGTGGAAATAGCCCAGAGGAACTTTGATATCGCTAATTGGCAGACCTTTACCGGCGCGGGCCAGGATCTTCGCCTCAAGGGAGAATTCGGGACAACCCGCAGAGAATATGAGTTGAGCTTCACCGAGCCCTGGGTTTGGATATTTGATTATCCCATATCCCTGGGCCTGGACGGATATAGCCGAGCCCAGGAGAGGTCCGGCACTACAGGTTATGCCTATGATGAAGAAAGGCGGGGGGGAGATATCCGCCTGGGCAAGGAATTTACCGAATTAGTGCGGGCGGACTTAATGTATAAGTTTGAAAATGTAGATATCTCTAATCTTCCCGATAATGCCTCTTCGGCTTTAAGTGATGAAGCAGGGGAAAAGACTATTAGCAGCTTATTGTTAAGCCTAACCCGCGACAGCCGGGACAATATCTACAATCCCAGCCGGGGATTGGTGTTAAGTGCCTCGGGAGAGGTAGCCGGAGGACCCTTGGGACAAGACAAGAATTTCTTTAAAATAATAGGCACCTTTGATTTTTATAACACCTTAATCGAAAAGCTGTTGTTAGAATTTAAGGTTGTTGGCGGGATTGGTGACGGCTTTAGCGATACGCGCAGTTTACCTATATATGAGCGATTCTATGCTGGAGGCACTAATACAGTCAGGGGATTTGAGGAGAGGTCAATTGGCCCAAAAGATAAGGATATTGTTACAGGCAAGATGACCTCAGAGCCTATTGGTGGTGAGTCTATCCTTTACGGCACATGTGAAGTTACCTATCCTTTATTTAAGCTGATTAAGGTGGCCACGTTTTATGATTTCGGTAATGTCTGGAAGCACGCAGGAGAGTTTGCCAGCGGTGATTTTAAATATAGCCTAGGGGTGGGCTTCAGGGTCAAAACTCCGATGGGCCCGGTAAAATTGGATTATGGCTATCCTCTGAAGGTAGATGCAGGGGAGACAGAAGAGGGCCGTTTTCATTTTAGTATGAGCCGAGGATTTTAAAACAGGAGGCAAGAGATGCGCAAGGTTTTAATTTTATTGACAGTGGTTTTGTTTTGCGGTTGCCTAAGCTTAAGCTATGCCGAGGATAATCTGAAGGTCGGGTTTATTAACTTGAAAAAGATTGCGGATAGCTACGAGAAGCTCAAAGACGCTGAAAAAGAATTACAGAAAGAACTGGACGCCAAAAGAGAACAAGGCGAAAAACTTACTAAAGAAATTAAAAGCCTGCGAGAAAAGATCGATTTGTTAAAAGACAAGCAGAAGGAAAAAAAACAGCGAGAATTAGATCAAAAGGTTAAAGAATTACAAGATCTTAACTATGAGGCGCGCACCAGTCTTCGGGAAAAAAGCGATGAAAAGATGAGAGAGGTTTCCAAAGACATTAAGGCTGTTGTTCAAGAATACGGCCAGAGCCGTAATTACAACATAATATTTGACAGCATACTTGTTCACTATGAAGATGGCACATTAGATGTAACGAAGGATATAATCAAGACCTTGAACCAGAGGTACAAAAAATAGGATGCAGAAGACGGTAGGGGAAATAGCGAAAATTTTAGACGGCGAAGTCTTCGGCGAGCCTTCGGTAGTCATTAAAGGGGTTTCCGGGATAAAAGAGGCAAAAAAAGGCGAAATCGCCTTTGTGGCCAACCCGAAATACCTTTCTCTGATCGATCAAAGCGCAGCCTCGGCAATAATAACTTCCCGGGATGTCAAAAGCGCTTCCAAGCCGATAATCCGCACAGAGAATCCTTCCCTGGCCTTTGCCAGGGTCATTTCTTTATTTATGCCCGATGGGACAAAGAGGCCAGAAGGCATTCATTCCAGCGCGGTAATCGGGAAAAATGTAAAGCTGGGCGAAAACACAGCTATCCAGGCCTATTGCGTAATCGAAGAGGGCGCGGAAATAGGCCCAGGGAGCATTCTCTATGCCGGAGTCTATGTTGGCCAGAAGACAAAGATAGGCAGGGATTGCATAATTTATCCTTATGTATCTATCCGCGAAAAAATCACCATCGGCAACCGCGTAATCATTCATAACGGCACAGTTATCGGCAGCGACGGTTTCGGTTTTGCCAAAGTGCGCGGAATACACCATAAGATTCCCCAGACAGGCACGGTAATAATTGAAGATGATGTAGAGATCGGCGCCAACGTGACTATTGACCGGGCGCGTTTTGATAAGACTCTCATTGGCCGGGGCACCAAGATTGACAACCTGGTGCAGATTGCCCACAATGTGATAATTGGCGAGAATTCCATCGTCGTTGCACAGGCAGGGATTTCCGGAACCACGGTGGTGGGCAAAAATGTAACAGTGGCCGGGCAAGCGGGCCTGGTCGGCCATATTACCATTGGCGATAACGCCATTGTCGCTGCCCAGGCCGGAGTTACCAAGAACGTTGCGCCGAATACGTGTGTCTCCGGATATCCGGCTAAACTACACCAGACCGCCAAACGGATAAATGCCTATGTGCAGAAACTGCCCAATTTATTTAAACAGCTGGCAGAGCTGGAGAAAAAAGTAGAGAAGGCCCTGAAAAATAAAACCAAAAGAGAGAGCTAGGCATGGAACGACAGAAGACTCTAAAGAAAGAAACCAAGGTTAAGGGGGTGGGTATCCATACCGGCAAGAAAGTAACGCTTACCTTTAAGCCGGCAGAAAGGGACACGGGGATAAATTTTATCCGGGTGGATTTGCCGGATAGGCCCGTTATCAGGGCGAGCATTTCCAATGTTATAGAGAAGGGCCTTAATCTTCGCCGAACTTCGTTGGGAACCGGCTCTGCCGAGATTCATACAGTGGAGCATTTACTTTCCGCCCTTTTTGCCTTGGGGATAGATAATATTATTATCGAGGCCGATAGCGAAGAGGTCCCCGCCTTAGGCGGAGGCGCCGATAATTTTTGCAAGGTTTTAAAGGGCGCCGGGATTCTCGAGCTGGATGGGCCCAAGAGGTCTTTTGCGGTCCGCGAACCGCTCTGTCTAAACGAAGGTGATGCCTTTTTGGGCGTTTTCCCGGATGATGCCTTCAGGGTTTCTTATACCTTAAGCTACCCCGAACTTTCTCTAAATCAATATTTGAACTTTGTGCTCAGCGAAGAGACCTTTTTACGGGAGCTTGCCCCCTGTAAGACCTTTTGCCTGGAAAGCGAGGTAGGGCCTTTGCAGGCTCAAGGATTAGGCCGGGGGGCAACAGTGGACAATACCATTGTTGTGGGAAAGTCGGGCGTGGTCAAAGGAAAGCCCAGTTTTAGCGATGAATTTGCCCGTCACAAGGCCTTAGATTTGATCGGCGATTTTTGTCTTTTAGCCCCCTCTATAAAAGGGCATGTGGTGGCCGTAAAAAGCGGGCATCCCCTGAACATCAAATTCTTGAAGAAGCTGGATAAGGCGGAAAAAATTATGCCTCCTTTTGATATAGAGAAGATTATGCGGATTTTGCCTCACCGCTATCCTTTCCTTCTGGTGGATAAAGTAATAGAGCTTGAGGAAGGAAAACGCGTTGTGGGCCTGAAAAATGTAACGGCCAATGAACACTTTTTCACCGGGCATTTTCCCGGCCGGCCGGTGATGCCGGGGGTGTTGATTATTGAGGCCATGGCCCAGACCGCCGGGATACTGATGCTTTCCCGGCCGGAAAACTGGGGAAAGCTGGCCTATTTTATGAGTATAGATAAGGTCAAGTTCCGAAGAACGGTACTTCCCGGGGACCAGCTCCTCTTGAAAGTTGATGTAGTGAGGATAAAATCAAAAACTATCCAGATTCGCGGCAGGGCCCTGGTGAAAGAAAAAGTAGCTGCTGAAGCCGAGATGATGTTCAGCTTGATGCCCAGAGATGATTAACACCAATATCCAATCAACTGCCCAGATAGCCTCCGGTGCCCAATTAGCCAGCGATGTAGAGATTGGGCATTATGCTGTTATCGGCCCGCAGGTCAAAATCGGGTCCGGTACCCGTGTGGGAGACCACTGCGTAATTATTGGGCATACCACCATTGGTAAAAACTGCCAAATCTTTACCGGGGCGGTAATCGGCAGCATCCCTCAGGACTTAAAATATAAGGGCGAAGAAAGTGAAGTAATTATCGGAGACAACAATGTCATCCGGGAGTATGTAACCGTAAACTTAGGCACTGCCGCTTCCGGCAAGACCGTTATCGGCAATGACAACCTGATTATGGCCTATGCCCATATCGCCCACGATTGCGTAATCGGCAACCGGATAATTTTAGCCAATGTGGGTACCTTGGCCGGCCACATCACGATCGAAGACCGTGCTATCGTCGGAGGCCTGGCTGCCGTGCATCAATTTGTGCGCATCGGCCGTCTTTCGATTATCGGCGGCTGCTCCAAGGTTAATCGAGATATCCCCCCTTATTCATTGTGCGACGGAAATCCGGTTAAGCTACTGGGCCTGAACAAGGTTGGTCTCGATCGCGCCGGCATAACTAAACAGGTACGCCTTAATCTAAAGCACGCCTTTACTATTTTATTCAATTCCGGCTTAACCATTCCCCATGCCTTAAAAAAAGTTGAACAGGAGCAGCCGCTGAGCACTGAAGTTGCCCATCTGGTTAATTTTATCAGGAATTCTCAAAGAGGCGTCTGCAGATAGGGTCTTATCCATAATGAGTGAACAGATTGGTCTAATTGCGGGAAACGGTCAGTTTCCCATTCTTTTTGCCCGGGCTGCAGCCTCGCAGGGCAGGGAGATTATAGCCATAGCCGTGCGTGAGGAGACAGAACCTGAATTAGAAAATTATGTTCGAAAAGTCTACTGGATTGGCGTAGGCGAGCTAGGAGAATTCTTTGAGATTCTCAAAAAAGAAAAACTAAAGAAAGTAGTGATGGCCGGCCAGATTCGCCCGGCCCATATTTTTAACAAAAATGTTGTCAAGGACGAACAATTAGAGAGGTTTTTAAATAAGGTTAAAGATAAAAGGGCCGATTCCTTGCTCGGCGGGATTGCCGGGATCCTAAGAAGAATGGGAATCAGGCTTTTGGATTCTACTACTTTTTTAAAAGAGCATCTTGTGCGTCGTGGGACCTTAGCAGGTCAGGAACCCTCGGATTTTCAATGGCAAGATATCCGTTTTGGCGCCAGCATCGCGAAGCGTATTGGCGGCTTAGATATCGGCCAGACAGTAGTGGTAAAAGATAAGGCTATTCTGGCCATTGAGGCAATCGAAGGTACCGACGAGGCAATTAAGCGCGGTGGCGCGCTGGGTAAATCCGGCGCAGTAGTGGTTAAGATGAGCAAGCCCCATCAGGATATGCGCTTTGATATCCCGCTTGTTGGTCCGAAGACGATTGAGTCCTTGATCTCGGCTTCCTGTGCCCTATTAGCTATGGAAGCGGGAAAAACCCTGCTTCTTGAGAAAGAGAAGTGCCTTGTGCTTGCCGAGGCAAACAAGATTTGCCTTGTGGGAATATAGGGTTAAGTAGAACTTTTGTTGCTGACTTTTTTTACCCAGCGCTGTATAATTAAGGCCAGAGCAATTTTCTGGCCTTTCAAATAATTTTAGGAGAAAATAGCCTGATGTTTCTTTTTGCCTTTTCCCGTATCGGGGTAATCTTTATCGTCCTTTTAGTGGGGGCCCTGGCCAGGTTTTTTAAGCTGCTTAGCAAAGAGGCCACCGACGGCCTCTGCCGTATTGCTATTGAGGTAACCCTTCCTTTTCTTTATTTCTATACCTTATCTACGAATCTTACACGAGAGCTTCTTTTTTCTATCTGGCCGCTTCCTGTAATTGCGATAGCCCTGACTTTTTTCTCCTACCTCTTAACGCGGATTGTTTCTCGGCCCCTAAAGCTAAAGGCTGAGCAGAGAAACACCTTTTTGTTTTTAGGGACGTTTGCCAATTACGGCTTTCTGGCTATCCCTCTTGTCTACGCCCTATTTGGCCGGGAGGCCTTAGTTAAACTTATTGTCTTTAATTTAGGCATTACCTTTCTTTACTGGACTTTTGGTGTGGCCATCTTAAGCGGCCCCCGGGCGAAGACAGCCAAGGTTTTTAGGAATTTAGCCAATAACGGCATCCTGGGTTTGCTGTTGGGTTTGGCTGCAGGGATTGGCTCTTTTCCTATCCCTGAATTTATCCTGGAGAGCGCAAGGCTTATCGGCAATGCCAGTATCCCGCTTGCCCTTATTGTAGTCGGTTCAATGCTCGCTCAAAGCCAGGCCAAGAGGAAATTCGCTCTGAAGGCTATTTTTACGCTTGCCTTTTGCCGTTTAATCCTTATACCTGCCTTAGTTCTTTTGGTTATCAATATTTTTGACGGCTTGCCGAAGATACTTGCTGCCATAATTGTGCTTCAGGCAGCGATGCCCTCGGCATCGACTACGCCGATACTCACCAGAAGGTTTGGCGGGGACAGCCAGCTTGCCGCGAGCGGCGTATTTTTTACCACGTTATTGAGCATTATTACTATACCTTTATTTACAACATTGGCCTTGCGCTAAAAGGAAAGGAATTAGAAAATGCGCGAATTAAAAATTAATTCTATAAAGGTTAAACAAAAGTTAGTCAGATTTATCCGCAGCCAGGTGAAGGCGGCAGGTTTTACCCGGGTGCTCCTCGGCCTCTCCGGCGGACTGGATTCAAGCCTGGTGCTTTATCTTTGTGTCGAGGCCTTAGGGAAAAGCAATGTCTTGGCCCTGCTCCTTCCCTTTAGAACTACCGCCGGCCAAAGTATCAATCAGGCCAAGATGGTTGCCCGTAAATATCAGGTCAGGGCAAGGTTGATCGATATCAGTGCTCAGATTGATAGCTATTTTAAGGGATTTCCCAGGGCCGATAGAATCAGGCGGGGAAATAAGATGGCCAGGGAGAGGATGGCTGTTCTTTACGACCAATCAAAAGAATTAGACGCCCTGGTGGTAGGAACCAGCAATAAGACAGAGCTCCTTTTAGGCTACGGTACGATATATGGTGATGTAGCCTGTGCATTTAATCCTCTCGGAGGCCTGTATAAGACGCAAATACGTCAGCTGGCCAAAGACGTAGGTATCCCCAGGGAGATTATTCAAAAACCGCCGACGGCAGGCTTGTGGCCGGGGCAAAGTGATGAAAAGGAACTGGGCTTAATTTACGCCCGGGTGGACCGGCTGCTTTATCATCTGACGGATAAGGGCTGTTCAGCCAAGAGATTGATTAAACTGGGATTTAAAAAAGGCTTGGTTGAGAAAGTAACCAGCCGCCTCCGGGCCAACGCCTTCAAACGCCGCCTGCCTGCTATTGCGAAAGTTTAAAGGATTGGCAGGTATTTTTTGATTTCGTGGGAGGTGATTTGCGTGCGGTATTCTTCCCATTCCCGTTCCTTATTTAATAAGAAGCGCGTGAAGATATGCTCGCCCAAGGTGTCCTGCACCAGGGCGCTTTTTTTGGTCTCCTCAATGGCCTCAAACAGGTTTCCCGGAAGCGAATGCAGGCCCCGCCTTTTTCTTTCCTCCATCTCCATTGTATAAATATTAGGCTCTACCGGCTCCGGGGCTTTGTATTTCTTTTCAATACCCTCAAGCCCTGCCGCCAGCATCACCGCAAAGGCCAAATAAGGGTTGCAGGAGGGATCGGGGCAGCGCAGTTCCGCGCGCGTGGCCTGTTCGTTTCCCGGCTGGTATAGAGGGACGCGGATTAAGGCAGTGCGGTTGCGCTGTCCCCAGGAGATATACACCGGGGCCTCGAAACCGGCAACCAGCCGTTTGTAGGAGTTGACCCACTGGGCCGTGAGGGCGCAAATCTCCCGGGCGCGTTTTAATTCTCCGGCGATAAACTGCCTGGCTGCGTGGGAGAGGTGATATTTGTCCTTTTTATCAAAGAAGGCATTTCTCTTGCCAGAGAACAGAGACTGATGCAGGTGCATCCCCGTGCCGTTTACCCCGAATATCGGCTTGGGCATAAAGGTGGCGTAGACGCCTTCCCGCTGCGCTATTTCCTTGATTACAAAGCGGCAGCTAATAATGTTATCGGCGGTCTTTAAGGCCTCGTTGTATTTAGGGTCAATCTCATGCTGGCTGGGTGAGACCTCATGATGCGAGGCCTCTATGGTAATACCCATCTCTTCCAAGGTCCTCACTGTACGGTTGCGCAGGTTGTTGGCGGTATCATTGGGGATCAGCTCAAAATAGGTCCCCTCGTCTAAGGCCTCCGGTTTTTTATCGGTTTTAAAATAGAAATATTCTAACTCCGCTCCCACAAAGAACTCAAAACCCATCTTCCTGGCGCGCTGCAGGACGCGTTTGAGCACGTAGCGGGGATCGCCCGGATAAGCAGTCCCATCCGGGTTTAAGATGTCGCAAAACATCCGCCCGATGGGGGACTCGCTCTTTGTCCAGGGAAGAATCGTAAATGTGTCGGGATCGGGTTTGGCAATGATATCGCTTTCCTGGGCCTCGGCAAATCCGGTAACGGATGAGCCGTCAAAACCTTTTCCGTGCTTTAGGGCCTCAGGCAGCTCTCCGTCCGTAATGGAGATACATTTAAGGGTTCCCAGGATATCCACAAACCAGAGCTGAATGGCCCGGATGCCTTTTTCTTTAACCAGACGCAGGACTTCCTCTGGTTTGGTCTTTTTCTCAAGAGGCCTTTTTTCAGAGACGGCAGACCTTGTTCCTTCTTGAGGGATAATATACTGCCTGCCTACTTTTGCGGCCTTAATTGTGCCGCGTTTAATTCGGTCAATTACTGCCTGACGGGAAATCTTCAGTTTCGTAGCTAACTGCGTGGCGGTAAGGTATTTTTCCATGAGCGCCTTCTCCTTTCCTTGTCAATTGTAAAGTATAGCAGCTCCCTTTACGTTTGTCAAGAGAAAATTTAAAAAATTTTTGCCAGGCTAACCGGCCAATTGTAAGATAATCTCCGCCGCACGCCGGCTGGCACCGCTTTTTCCCAGGGATTGACGTACTTTCGCTAACCCTTGTTTTACATTTGTCAAGTGCTCCTGGTTGCCCAGCATTTTCAGGGCAGCCTCGGCGATCAAATCAGGCCTGGCCTGATATTGGATGAATTCCGGAACGATTTTCTCGCCGGCAACCACATTGACCAGCCCGATAAAGGGGAGCTTTATCAGCAGCCTGGCGATTAGCCAGTTCAGGAAGGATACCTTATAGACAACAATCATCGGCTTTTGCATAATTGCCGTCTCCAGGGTGGCCGTGCCCGAGGCCACCAGCGCAAAATCGCAGGCATTTAAGAAATCATAGGTCTGATTTTCACAAAGCGTAATGGGCAATTTGCACTGTTTTAACTTTTCCCTAAACAGCTCCTCGGCCAGGGCCGGCGCCTTAAGCAGGATGAACTGAAAACCGGGCAATTTCCGGTTGATTATTTTTGCGCTGGCCAAAAGGATGGGCAGGATTTTTTCCACTTCCCCCCGCCGCGAACCGGGGATAAGGCCGATAATTTTGTTTTGAGAGGAGAGCCCGAGTTTAGCCAAGAAATCCTCACGCTGCAGGCCGGGGCGGGCGATATCCAAGAGCGGATGCCCGACAAAAGAGACATCAATGCCGCGCTTTTGGTAGAGGGCTTCTTCAAACTTAAATATCACAATCATCTTATCTACAAACCGCTTAATGGTTTCAATCCGCCCTTTCCACCAGGCCCAGATTTGCGGGCTGATATAATAGATTACCGGGATGCCTCTTTTTTTAACTTCCCTGGCCAGCTTCAGGTTGAAGCCGGGATAGTCAATGAGGACAACAGCGTCGGGAGGGGATCGATCGATTTCCTTAAGCAGTGCGCTGAACAGTGTCTTTATTTTTTTGAGGTTTTTTAATACATCGGTAAAGCCGATAATGGAAAGCTCGGAGATATCAAAGAGGATTTCGCAGCCGGCCCGGCGCATCCTTATTCCGCCGATGCCGCAGGTCTCAATCGAGGGGTCTTGTTCTTTCAGGGCGTAAATCAGGGAAGAGGCATGAAAATCGCCGGAGGATTCCCCGGCTATAATCATAATCTTCTTGTCCATTTTCGGAATTAGCTTTTTATTTTCTTTAAAATTTCTGTTGCTATCATCAAGGCATCTCGGCCCGCTTCTCCGGAAACAAGCGGGGCCTTCTTTTCTTTTAGGCAAGCGACAAAAGAGCGCAGTTCTTTCTGCAGAGGCCTTTCTTTTTTGATATTAATCCTCTTTTTGCTAATTTTGCCTTGTTCTTTCCGGTAGATTAGCGCATCCTGGGCCTCGTAATCCAAAGAGATATAGGAGTTTTCCTGAAATAGCCTGATTTTACGCATTGACTTGGGGGTGATCCGGCTGGCTGTGATGTTGGCCACCGCCCCGTTTTTGAAATTAAGCCGGGCATTGGCAATATCTTCGTGTTCGGTGAGCACATTTATGCCCACGGCCTGGATGGATTCCACGGGTGAATTAACCAGGCCCAGCACGATATCAATGTCGTGGATCATCAAATCCAAAACTACCCCCACATCCTTGACCCGCGCAGCAAAGGGCCCCAGCCGGTGGCACTCAATAAACATAGGCCTTCCGGGCAACTTTTGCACGGCCTGGACCGCGGCATTAAATCTCTCCACATGGCCTACCTGCAGGGTAAGGCCTTTTTCCTTAGCCAGGGCCAGAAGTTCATCGGCCTCATCTACGGTGCTGGTAAAGGGCTTTTCTACCAGAAGATGGATATTGTGCTGGAGGCATTCCCGGGCAATTTGATAATGCAGGCGGGTAGGGACAACAATGCTGGCCGCATCTACTAAGCCGAAAATTTGCCGGTAATCGCTAAAATACCGGCAGCGGCAGGCCCGGGCCAGCTTCTTGGCCTTTTTTTGGTCAGTATCTACCAGCGCAACAAGTTGAACCGGGTCAAGTTCAGCAAATATACGCGCGTGGATAGAGCCTAAACTGCCCACTCCCACTACGGCCAACCTGAGCTTTTGCATAGTTCCCTTTTTTGACATGACTAGAGTATACAGGTAATGTCAAATAAATTGTGTAAATTCAACTAAAGGCTTATCCTTCCATTTGGTATTTAAACGAGTAAGTATGGCATAAATTATCCGGTTAACACTATCCTG
>Ga0315548_1000177_pt1 | contig 57706 bp, 50 predicted proteins | sample SalMarSW160110MG_2_FD_202540 | JGI IMG/M metagenome (GOLD analysis project Ga0315548, IMG submission 202540) | Salt marsh sediment microbial communities from the Plum Island Ecosystem LTER, Massachusetts, United States - Salt Marsh Sediment SW1601-110 ... | reverse complement strand
GTCCACGCCCTGGTCATTGAAGTCGTTCAGGTCAATACGCCACTCTGTCCAGGTGCCTATCTGCGTCGCACTGGCATAGGCTTCAACGGGATTATTGGCATCAGGGTAATACACAATCCCATCGTCACAGTTGCTATCTTCCAGAACCACATACATCGGCGCAGGGGCATTGTAAACGCTGCCGATGTCCTTGCTGCTGGTTAGAGCGGTAACTGGAAGCGTGGTAACGTTAGATATTCTGGATGTGCCCACCCTGCCGTAGTGGGTACTGGTAGTGCACAGACCAAGATTTAGCGCGCTCAGCGTTACTTGAGGTTGAGTAATCAGCGTCCAGCTCGTGGGTACACCTTCCGTAGTTGCATAGTAGCCTTTAACAAAAGTTGTTGGACCCTGCTTCACATATTCCACTTTTACCCAGCACGGTGGCTTGATTCCAGTTTTAGATGCGTAATTGGCAGCACCGCCCGCGGCAGAACGATACTGGAACACAACTCCATTTTCCGGTGTAACAACTACCGCGCCGAATCTGGCGTCCTGGTTTACCGACTCTCGTATCATCACACCTGCCTTGGCATAGGGGTCTGTTTTCTCGACGTTGAGCACCTTCGCATATATCGACGCGGTAGCATTAGTGGTCAGCCCGTAGATAAAGTAGAAGGATTCTGCTTCGCCATTGCTCGGCATGCCTCGGCTGTCGGATGTTATCGTGTATTGGCCACCAGAGTAGGTGTGGGTGCCTCTAATGTCCGGATTACCCTGGCCACGGAACCACAGCGACAATGCCTTTACATCGTGTAATCCCCAGTCCTTGCCAACAATATTACCTATATGCGGACTGTTGGCTTCAGCATAGGCTTGTGAGTAAAATGGCCCTGCACTGTTGTTGTAGGAATAGGCCATCGCCTCGTAACCGTCACCTTCGTGAACTGTGCCAGCCATTTCAGGACTGGTCGAAGTGGTTATTGAGCCGCTCGCACTGGTTTGCCATGCATCGGTGATGGGGGAGTTGTATTTTTCCATATCATCCACGACGTGGTAGCTGCCTGCCGTAAAGCTCCAGACACTGCTTGGCCACGGGCCGCCGGGGGTATCTGCATTGACGTCAACAACCCGCCAGTAGTAGGTTTTGTTGAATTCGAGAAGGCCAGGATCATAATAGTTAACGTCCCTGGGCTTGTTAAAGTCTACCAGTACGTCCAGTGTATTGTCTCTGTTGGCGTCGGTCACTCTGTCTTCATCGGTGCCGAAATATACATCGCGTGTATCAGCAAACATTCCCGCCTCCCAGCTAAGATTAGGGTCGCTACGCACATCTGTCGCACCGCTTGGCGGATCTGGAGACACGGGCCTTCTTGGTAGAAAGAATGCATCTCTCGGGATAGCTTCTTTTGGTAAGGATGAACTTTCCCAGCTTAAACGTGCCGTTGCAGGTCCCCACTCATCATAGAACTCAATCATAATAGGTACCAGCCCGGCAGTAAGGTCGATAGTGCCCGTATCTTCCAGAATGTCGTCGTCTCCAGGCCAATTCTTGATAACCAGTTGTCCATCTATATACAATCGGACGCCATCGCCTATATTACGAAGGAAAGTAAAGGTATAAGTGTTGGTATCTGGCACGTTTACTTCAGCGACCCACCTGACTGACCACTGATCTCCTAAGGCGACTAAGCCAATGTTTGGGTCCGGACGCCCGTAACTCCAGTCAAAGTCTATGCTATAGTCTGTACGTCTAAGCCCCGGTTTGCCTGACAAATAGGGTGTGCCGTTATAGTAATCGGCCTTTATACCAGCAGCATCATCGAGAGTAGTAAAGCTCCAGACGTCACCTGGCCAGAGATTGGAATCGTTAGTGTTGACCTCATCAATCCGCCAGTAATACGTTTTGTCATCATCCATAGTGCATGGGTCATAAGTGGTAGTGTACGACTCATCTTCTTTAAGCTCCAGATTCTCAGGATCGGTACCGAAGTACACATTATGTGACTGCGCTTTCAAACCCCTAATCCAGGTAAGGTCCTTGTCGACATCTACCCATTTTTCACCATCATAAGGGTCAGGGTGATGTGCTGTTAAGGGCGCACTGGTAAAGCTCCAGACGTCACCTTCCCAGAAGCACGGGTCGGGACCAGCGTCGTTGCTCTCATCAATCCGCCAGTAATAAATGGTATTGGGTTCAAGGCTAACAGTATAATTGTTAAGTTCCTGGTTATCACTTACCAGTTCCCCCGGTGGCTCAGTGCCGAAATACACATCGTGTTTGTCTGCAAATTTCCCTGGTGTCCAAGACAGTAGTCCCGAGACAACGCCATCGGCATCATTAGCCGGGTTAGGCAGGCAGGCCTTAAGACCTGGCGCAAGTACAACTGTCCCAAAATAACTCGGATTTGCCCATGGGTCCTGATCTGTAAAGCACCCTACTTTGCTGTCACGGACACCGCCATCATCATCATCGTTAATCTGTATTTCAAAACCCACTTCAGTATATAATCCAACACCATTACCATAAAAGTCCAGGGTGTCCCATGGGAATTTCATCTCGAGGGTATATCCATCATTAGCGTCCTTTGTTGCAACGGCAAATTCCACGCCACTGAGGCTTCTGGGAGCATGAAGGTCCGTTATCTCCTTATCTTTAAGATTAACATACCAGGGAATACAATATTGGTAGTCATCCTCACCAAAGCCAGGATCCTCACCATTCTTGTCATTGCCAATATCGATGAAAACCTCTACACTATCATCCTGCCAGCCCTCCCCAGAATCGTTAACTAAGACGCTATCATTTACATCCACAAATACGTAAAGATTGTCTAAGTCCCACAGGGCCCACCAGCTGGCAGAAAGATCAGCATCGCTCTCAGGTTCGGATTCTCCATTGACCCAGTTTGTGTATGGGCACTTTTGTTCATCTGAGGCCAACCATGCATCTTCTTTAATACCATCGATAGTTGGAGCTGCCGATGCTGGAAACTCATTAGCGTCCGTGGCGGACGCATAACCAGCCAGACCTAACACAAGAACAAAAGAAATTAAGAAAACCAATCTTTTACACATAATATTCCTCCTTTAAAAATTAAACCATAATTATAATTTACTCTCTTTGGCCACGCACCAAAACACCTTGTTGTTTTCAACAGGTAGCAAATAAAGAAGACAGGAGGCAGAATACAGAATGTAGGATAAAAGATAATTTTTCAATTCTGACTTCTGAATCCTTCGTGTGTGCCTACCTCAAACAACCTCCAACAAAAAGACCTATAATAATTCCTCTTTCACCGAATTACGAGATTGTTCAGCACAACCTTTCTCTGTCCCGGCCTTACCTCCTTCCATCAATGCTCATTATGAGCTATTTAACAATCAGGTGTGAACTATCTAAATAGCGAGGCGCAGAACCCAAACCAGGCTCTGTACCTTGCCTAACAGCACCTCCTCTGCCAAAAAACTGTAAAAAACCAGCAAATTAGACAATCACAAATCCATGTATACCCGCCTACGTGAGCACAAGCTTTATATGTCTTATTTATACCATATCAGAGGCCTTAATTTCAAGAAAAATTTTTATAAACTATCCGCTAATGCTACTCTGCGAAGTACGCTACGTAGCACAAGTTGATTGTTTTTCCGGTTTTGGGCTTTCTGCAGCCGCTTTAATTGAATCCCATAACTTAAGTGCGCTTAATGCCTCAGCAAAATTGCTATCATCAGAAAACGGCAATTCCGCTGGGAAATCGTGGATATTCAGCGAGCGAATAGATTACCTGTGATTGGTATAAAAGGTCATCGCGAGTTTGCTACAGGTCTGACCCTGGCAGATGAAACCCCCAAACTCACCAATTTTTAATGGTCAATTATCAAATAAAAACTGGACCCACGCCAAACTGCTAAAGCCGAAGATATAGTCAGAGGCGCTGCTGTGAAGACCCAGCAGTATTTTGATGTAATGTATAAATATGTAGCATGCCCCCCTCAGGTTATCAGCATTGCGTCGCCGTATGAATAAAAACGGTATCGCTGTTTAATTGCATACTGATATGCGGCCAATATGTTCTCTAGCCCGGCAAAGGCAACTACCAACGCAAGCAAGGTCGATTTGGGCAAATGAAAATTCGTTATCATCGCATCGACATTCTTGAATTTATAGCCGGGTTTAATAAATAGACTTGTTGCACCCGTGGCAGCTATGACCTGTGAACCGGCTGTAATCGTTTCAAGAGTCCGGGCTGAGGTTGTGCCGACAGCTACTATTCTGCTACCTTTATCTTTCGCTGCATTTATTATCCGAGCATTTTCCTGGTCGATGCCGAATCGTTCCTCGTGCATTTGATGATCTTCAAGATTTTCAGTAGTTATCGGTTTAAATGTCCCTTCTCCTACATGCAAGGTCAAATATGCGAAGCAGATACCGGCCTGTTTTAATTGCTGGATTAAACGGTTCGTAAAATGCAGACCGGCTGTGGGTGCTGCAACGGCGCCGGGTTTGCGAGCGTAAACAGTTTGATATCGCAGTTTATCTACAGCAGCAACACGAGGGTCATCATTTCGTTTGACATACGGCGGTAAGGGCGGAAAGCCAATTCTATCAAGAATGGTTTCTGCACCGCCATCAGCATCTACCTTCAGCCGGCATTCACCTCCATTCATCCTCTCGAGTACAACCACTGTACAAAAATTCTGCTTTTGTTTGTCCGCCAGGAACAACTTATCGCCAGGTTTAACCCTACGGGCACCTTTTAGCATCACTTCCCAAACACCAGTGCTGTTTTCAGCCAGAAACAATCCTTCGAGCTTGCCACCGCTACAGCGCCTGGCGAAAAAACGGGCTGGTAAAACTTTTGCATCGTTAAGAACCAGACAATCGCCAGAGGATAAAAAATCACCAAGCTGGCTAAATTGGCTGTCGATAATCTTGCTGTCAGAACGATTAAAAACCAGCAATCGCGAATCGCTTCGAACGGAAAGAGGCCTTTGGGCAATCAACTCAGGGGGCAAATAGTAATTTAGCATATCTGTCTTCATAACCAAAGGTTATCAGACGCACAAAAAAATAACAAAAAAATTTTAGGCCAATAATAAACTAATTTAGGGGCTTTTATTGTGATGCAGGATTTCTCATAAAAGTGGCTTAACACAACGGACGATACTGATGTTGAAAATCCAACTTCTGATAGCAGTTTTCCAAAGGTCAAAACAGTGGCTTCGAGACAATATTTTGAACAAACGGCGACTTCAATTGCTGCTTTAGGCAGGAACGAACTTACCAAACGCATTAAGAATTTTAGAGGTCGATTTAAGCTGGATTTTACCGAAGATTACCTTGACGACCTCAGTGTTGATAGATTAAGACATATCCTTTTAGCCGCACTAATAAACGCCAGACTGCACAATTAAAAAGCCCCTGACGCCCCGAAATCACAAGGGCCAGCAATACAAAAAATATTATAATCATAATAAAGGATGCTCCGCCGGGGCTTGCAAATAAATTAAAAAGGCGGATCGTAGATCCGCCTGAAATCCAAAACATTCCACTTGCTCACCTGTCTTAATAAAAAGCAGCAAGCACAAAAAGTCTATTGCAAGTTTGCGTATAACCTATCCTCATTGCTATTGTGGGCAATCAAACACATACTTTTCATGTAATCTGCCCCAGCAACCCTTCTGAATATAGTGTAAATCCTCACAGTCTTTGTCGGTAGCAGTTACCTTCTTAACCACATCATCATCTGTGATATGAGGTGTCATATCGATATCTTCGCCCGGCTTCCGCTGGGTTGAAGTTCCTGTAAACGCATTTGCCTTTGCGTACTCTATCGTCCAAAAACCTTTCCACTTATAGAAATCACTGTGGCCATCTGCAAAGGACAGGTTCACTCCGTTACCATGTCTCGATGGGGGGTTGTCAAACCACTTTTCTGACGAATAATAAACGGCGAAGCTGTCGGGCGTTACAAAACCTTCATCAATAAAAACCATTCTATATGCCGGCGGTGGGTTGTGGATCTCCGTCCTTCTTTTAATCCAGACACCCGGATTGTCTTTGTTTGCCCCATCTCTGGGAACACCATTCATGCCGTCCATTACCGCGTACGTCAACATCTCTCCTTTGAGACCTGTTGGACAACGATAAAGCTTCACATTCTTACAATATGTATATAGAGCTCCTGCTTCAATCGCCCACATCTGTATTTCCTTGTCTAATCGATCTACAAGGTAGTTTTCAGCCCAGCCCACTCCTACCCAGGGAACCTCGTTTTCATGAAAGGGATAGAGCCAGTTACCTATATCATTAGGGGGAAGGGCTTGACCTACTGATTCCTGATGGCTCCCTACCTCTGTTGGCGATCCGTTAACAACCAAGCCATCATTATCATCTGAATACAGAACCCAGGCAAGAGTCAGCTGTTTGAGATTGTTAAGGCAGACGGTACGCTTACCCTGCTCCCTCGCCCGCTTTAGTGCAGGCATCAGTATCGCCATTAGTATCGCTATAACAGCAATAACCACCAACAACTCTATCAATGTAAACCCTCTTTTTCTATTCATAATGATTCTCCTTACTGTATATTTTCATTATTTTTTTCAATTCTATGATTTAATCAAAATTATAACCTCTGTGTCTGCTTTTGTCAATGGTGATTTTTCAGCAATCTTTATAATGCCTCATCCCCTGCGACCCCACAGGCACCGAAGCGCTTATGTCGTAAGTTCGTTGCCACTTCAGCTTCCAGAGCTTTTTGGGGCCAACCTTTCTAACGACCCAATCGCAAGAGTACGTTCATAAATCAATAATATCGGTCAACATAAACACATTTGTTATTATTATTTCTCTGTCCACCTACAAGATGCGCAAAACCAGTTTTGTGTTCCCTCAATATCGGTTTTTTTGCCTATTTTTTCGAATTTCTTGCGTTTTTTGCCCTATCTTAGGAAATCAACGCACTCAAAATCTGATTCTACGACGATTCCAAAGCAGGAGAAACAAAAGGTTAGCTAATTAAATAAAAAAGGCTGGGGTTGTGACAACTCCAGCCTTTGTGAGACAGTTTACAAATAGATTGCACACTTATAAACTACTGCCTCACTCTAACCAAGATATAAGAAGAAAAGAACAACTCTTTTTCACTTATTATTATAACACTCTTCGTAACCTTTGCAAGCATTTTTTTGGATTTTTAGAAATTTTTTTTATTCAACCTCCCCAAGTTGCCCATTTTAGGCCTTGTTAATACCCTGTTTCGGCCTTAAAAACAGCATTAGTAACGAAAAAGCCCCGAAAAAAGGCAAAAAAGGTACTCTGGCCCAGCAAAGCCCTTTTGGGGGGATTCACGATTTTTCCTGTTTTTCAGCATTTATTGGAGCAACGCAATAAATGTAAACAAGCGGTTCTGTGCCTGTATTTTCAACATCGTGGACGGTATGCGGCGGAATATAGGAAACTTTGCCCTGGCCAACCGGAAAGGATTCATTTTCGCCAATCAGAAGTATGCCCTGGCCGCGGAGGAAAACAAGCATTTCCTCTTTTTTCTCAGTACTATGTTGGCCGCAACTCTGGCCGGGATGCAAAAAAACCCTGCCAGAGCGCATCCCGCAGGTTTGCGGCCGGCCTTCCAAAAGCCTTTGATACTCGGCCAGTTCATTTAAATCTATGACAAGAACTTTGTCTGACGACCGCATATAATTCCCTTAAAAACAGCAATTTTAACAATAAAAATAACATATTAAAAATTTTTTACTTTTTTGTCAAGTTTTCCTTGATTTAGTAACACGAATTTTTTATTTTTATGCTTCGTAGCACGATTTAAATTTTTTTATGCGCAAAGTCAACTATCAGTTATTAACTTTTTTGGAGGATTTAGTTATGAATAGAACAATTATTTTAGTGGGAATTCTGTCTTTGACACTTATTGCCGCAGCAAGGGGTGATGAACCTACTATCGCCGAAGTAACACACTGGCAGCTTCAGGCGGTCGATGCTGATGGCGTCGGAACATATGACGCTACGAATAAAGTCATCATCACGGGTATTGTCCTCAATAACCCCGAGGAAATACTCAATCCCACGCCTAGCACAGTCGGTATGGGCGGTGAGTGGCAGATATACATCCAGGGCGAAGGCAACGACCATGCCGGCACCGCTGTTTGGTACGGACAAAATTATACTAAAGCCGGTGGTTCAGGTGACTATACAGATGAAGAACTGCTGGATGAAATGTGTCGCATAAACAGAGACCCGAATACGAGTTATATATTTGCTGCGGGAGATAGAGTGAAAGTTACCGGCTGGTACAAGTTCTACAAGGGCAAGATTAACGTCAATGAGAAGCACCAGGTTGAAACAATGTACGATTTCGAGGTCGAGCTGCTCGAGCCGGCAGCCGGGCTGCCTCAGCCGGATCTCATCACGCTTGATATGGTAAAGGACGGCAGTGACCAATATATTTTCGACGAGACCCGGCTGACCGGCTGTGAATACTATCAGGCTTGCCTGGTAAGGATAAATGACGTGAATATTATAGACCCTGAAAATTGGGGACCTGATAATACTGTTACAATCACAGATGCAAATGGCCTCACATTTCCTGTAAAGCTTGGTATTGGCGATGGTTTCACAAGGTATGACTGCCCGACAGGCCAGATTGATGTCATCGCAATTTTCGACCAGGAAAGTTCCGGGTATCTGGTCTGCAAAGACGGCTACAGACTTTGGGTAGTGGATTACGACGGAAACGGCTTAGTATTAACCGACCGTGGGCATAAAAGAGGCAACCTACCCGGTGATATCAATACAGATTTCAAAGTGGATTTTATAGATTTTGCTGAAATGGCCGTAAACTGGCTTGGATGTGCTCCCGGGCTTTGCGACTGCGATTAAAAAGCATCTGGTATAAAACCGTCTTAACTTTTGTTAGCCTGTTTAATATCCTCATATCAGGATGTTATTAAAGTTTGTTTTTGGGTTTATTCCTGAAGCAGGTAGGATGCAGTGAAGAAAGGTTTTACTCTAATTGAATTATTAGTTGTTATCTCCATCATAGGGCTCCTGATGGGGATACTGCTTCCATCGCTATCACGGGCAAGAGAACAAGCCAAAATCACCGCTGTTAATGCCGAGCTTCGCCAGATTGGTATTGCTCTGGACACTTACTTTGTAGAGAACCGGAAGTTCCCTCCCACCCAGGAAGACTGCATCAGCGGCAGCTTGACTGAGCACTTGTATCAGCTCCCGAAGGCCCTGGTGACAGGCAGGTATCTGCCATCGACGCCAAAGACGAACCCTATGTCAACGATTATGGAGGACCGGTTCAATCGCGGGCACACCTACAAATACAAAAGCGTCGGCGAGGTAATAAAGGATAGAAACATAATCGATGGGAAAATATGGGCAGAGCTATGGATACCCAATCACTTTCCCACAAGCAGCAGCATTGAGCCGAATGAAAAATGCTGGCGCCCTAACGAGGACGAATGCAAGCGGTACGAGGGAAATCATAGTTCGTTTTCCCTGGTATCGCCGGTGAGCTGGGTGGTTTTTAGCCTGGGGCCGAGGTTTAGCGAGGAATGGCTCGAAGAAAAATTGGGCGAGGGCAGGGACTCTAAGAGGTACCCTGTGCCAAAGGAGCTGTGGTATACGCCAAAGGAACGCAGAGGCTTTATCGTAAGAATGCGATTGAAGAATGACACACAAATTGGTTCGTTTGAAAACTAAAAAGTAAATGCGAAACATAAGCCTAACGCACATATTAGTATTATCAGCAGCCCTAAGTTGTATTCTAACCGGCTGTAAAAACACAGCCAGCGACCAAGATCAGCCTGAAATCGCCGTCACCAATTCATATTTGCAATGTGTGGTTAAAGACATCTGTGAGAACCAAAAAGAAGTCTTCTGTTTAACGCCGCCGGGTATGTGCCCGGGACATTTTGATATTTCGCCAGGCCAGGTGAGTAAACTTTGCAGATGTAGGATATTGCTGCGTTTCGATTTTCAAAAGGGCATTGATGAGCCCCTATCACGAATGGAAGACAAAGGCCTAAAAACAGGCTCTGTTCGGGCTTTAGCCGGTTTGTGCGTACCTGAAACTTACCTTGCCGCCTGCCAGGATGTCTGTAATATCCTTTCGTTAGAATATCCTCAAAGAGAAGCCAAATACAAACAAAGACTAAAACTGATAGAAAGGCGTTTGGAAAATGTAAGCAAGGAGCTTCATTCAAAAATGAAGCAAGCCGGCCTGGAAAATACCAAGGTTCTCGCATCGAACCATCAATCGCAATTTTGTAACTGGCTCGGTTTAGAGACGATAGCCATATTTGTAGGTAGCGATACCGAAACAGTTTCAAATATCCAAAATTGCCTTGAAAAAGCCAAGGAATATAACATAAGATTTATAATAGCCAATAAACAGGAGGGCACAGCACTTGCAGAGGCTTTGGCTGAACGCCTGGAAGCTAAAGTTGTAGTTTTCAGTAATTTCCCTGATTTTGACAATAGGCCAAATAATTTTGACCGGCTTTTGTCAGAGAATGTCCAAGCCCTCCTTGAGCAGGTAAACCCCGTTAGAAATTCTATAACAAGGTAGCAATAACACGATACGAGAAGAAAGATATGAAAAACGAAAGTTTCTAATGGGGTAAATAATGGTCACCAGCGGTTTACATCTTTCAAAAACAAAAATAAAATGCGGGGGGCGTATCATTCTTAACATTGATAATCTGCACATTCCTTCTGGAGCATTCGTAGGCGTAATCGGAGTCAATGGTGCGGGAAAAACAACACTTCTAAAAGTTTGTTGCGGCTTGATAAAACCTGACCAGGGCACGATAAAATTTGATAATACAGATTTGGCTACTCTTAGTAGCTGGAGCAAAAGCAATTTGCGAAAACGGATTGGCTATATCCCGCAGGCCACTGAATATAACGCTGAATTGCCATTTACCTTGCGGGAAGTAGTAGCTATGGGCCGGGTAAGTGTAAAACCTTTGCTTTCCTGGCTGAACAAGGAAGATTACGAACATACCGACTATTGGATTGACAAACTTGGCTTAACTGGTCAGCGAAATCAGACATTCAGAAGTCTTTCAGGGGGAGAGCAACAAAAAGTTCTTATTGCCAGAGCAATGGTGCAGGACCCAGCGATACTAATGCTCGACGAGCCGGGCTCAAACCTTGACTTCAATTGGAAATACCAAATTACAAGTATTATAGACCAGCTGTACCAGCAGACTCATATCACCGTTTTAATGGTTTCTCACGAAACAGACTTGCTGCCTCCAAGCTGTAGCAGAATTGTTCTTTTGCACGAAGGACAAATCCTCGCCGATGACGCTGCTGAAAAGGTCTTCACATCCGATGCACTTGAGAGAGCTTATCAATGTCGAGTCGAAATAGTTGATGTTGGTGGACGAAAGTATATTAAAAGTTATGGGCCACGATAAGATTTTTGTAGTAACATGGACTCATTTTTCTATTTGGTAATGTTTGCAGGCGCTATTGCTGGCGCCAGTACCGGCCTATTGGGTGTCTATATTGTTGGTATGCGCATGCCCTTTATAGGCATCTCGATTTCGCACGCTGCAATGGCTGGAACCATCTTTGCTTATCTTCTGGGTTTTAACCCGGCCTGGGGGGCTATAGCAGCTTCAATAATAACCTCGACAAGTCTGGCAGCGATTCGGCCTGAAAGATCGAGACTGGACACAAACGTTGGTCTGGCGATAGTTTTTTCGTTAATGCTCGGCTTTACTTTTCTGGGAATAGGCCTTGTACAGGGCAGCCGCTCTGAAATCCTTGGTTTACTCTGGGGCAGCATACTTTTCGTGCAGAAAAGAACAGTCGTTGTTATCACAATTATGGGTTTGCTTTTAGCAGTTTTTACCATCGCCTTTAATAAAGAATTGAAAGTACTGCTGTTTAGCCGGTCTATCGCTGCTGCGACTGGTGTGCATGAAAGCTTTGTTTATTGTCTGTTTCTGGCTCTGTGTGGAATAATATTGTCGGTTAATTTGCCAATCATAGGAGGATTGTTAATTTTCGCACTTATTACTAATCCGGCGGCAGCAGCTTATCAAATATGTCGTGGACATAAATCGGCAGTTTTCATCTCAACTTCTATAGGTATACTAAGCGCGGTTGGTGGTTTTCTGATTTCATTCTATTCTAATTTGCCCACAGGGGCCTGCATTATTGTCACCAGTACGCTCATTTTTGCCCTTGCAGTTGCATATAGACTGGCTATAGGTAAAAGGGATTAAGCGCAATTTCTCCGGCCATATAAGGTAGTAATTTTCTATCCAGTCTGTGCTGCCACCTCCAAAAGACCCACCGGTTGAGAAAATTCTTAAAAAATTGCAACAAAGCAGTTGTAAAGTTAGGCATAGCTAACTATCTTAGGTCTGGCTAACACGAGGCCAAAAATGCTTGACGGCTATAAGCCATTATTAAACAGGGACTTATGTATTTTACATAAGGCTTTTTTATGTAAAGAAAGGAGTGAATATGAACAAAACAAGGATTGTTGTGAGCGTTGTGCTTCTGTTAAGCATTGCAAACCTTTCAAGGGCAGAGAACACAGAACCAGAACAAACAGAACGTTCTGTCAATATCTGGCAGCGGGAGACATTGACAGACAACTTCTTCGGCCTCGGTGATAATCTCTCTGATGAAGGTATAGAGTTCGGCCTCAGCGTCACAAATATCTATCAGCAGAATGTTCATGGCGGCACCAGCACACATAACCATAAAGGCAGACATGTCGGTAGATACGATATGGAACTTTCCGCAGATTTGGAAAAGCTGCTGGGTATCGAAGGCGGCTCGTTTTTCATACACGGCTGGGGCGGCTGGCCTGACGAAGAAGGCATAGACGGACTCTCGGTAGGCAGTTATTTCGGCACAAATGCCGTCTCCATCAGCAACCGCGGGATGGATATCGTGGAGTGCTTCTACGAGGGACCTTTCTTCAGTAACACTCTTACGCTGGCGATCGGTAAGCTGGACTTCACCGGCATATTTGATGCAAGCGAATATGCTGACGACGAATGTACTCAGTTTCTAAATGCGTCTTTGGTTGATGACCCGGCTATTCCATTCCCGCAACAAGGTCTTGGAGTAGTGCTTACCTGGGACGTAACCGATTCGTGGTATATTATGGGTGGTATCGGTGACGCCCAGGCAGATAGTAGAGAAACCGGCTTTAGAACCACGTTCCATCAGGAAGATTATTTTTTCTATGCCCTTGAAACCGGCATAACAAAACAACTCAATTCGGCTAACGGTCTAATGCCCGGTGCGTATCGGATAGGTATGTGGAATGACCCACAGCCGAAAGCTAATTCGGACAGCAGCAAGAACTATCGGGACGATGTCGGTTTTTATCTTAGCTGCGACCAGATGCTGATTAAGGAAAACGCTGATGCCGAAGACAGTCAGGGCCTTGGCGCATTTTTCAGATATGGCTATGCAAACAGCAAAAGAAACGATATTACTAATTTCTGGAGCTTTGGATTTCAGTATCAGGGGCTTATAGAAGGCTGTGATGATGACGTGCTCGGAGCAGGTTTTGCTCAGGGCTTCTTCAGCGACAAGGCATCTACAACCTACAAAGATGATTATGAAAGTGCTGTCGAGGTCTACTACAATGCCCGAGTTACACCCTGGCTGAATATCAGTCCGAGTATTCAATATATTACCAACCCGGGCGGCGCAGAAACCGCCAGTGATGCCGTGGTACTGGGTATGCGAGCAGTAATAAATTTTTAAAACAAAAAGCAAAAATAAACAATATAATTAATATAATTAAAGACATTTGAAGGATTCTATTATGCATATGGCCAATGAATTACTATCGGTTCCGGTTGCTACCGGGACATTGGCAATAGCTGCCGCCGGTCTGGGCATTATCTGCAGAAAAGTCAGGCAGACTATCACATCAGATAAACTTGCCCTGATGGGTATTTTAGGAGCGTTTATTTTTGCTGCACAAATGGTAAACTTTCAACTGCCGGCGATGCCCGGAACAAGCGGCCATATGGTTGGAGCGGTGCTGCTGGCCATTATATTAGGCCCACACTTGGGCGCAATAGTCATATCATCTGTGGTAATTATTCAATGCCTTATTTTCCAGGATGGGGGTCTTCTGGCGCTCGGATGCAACATTATCAATATGGCTCTCGTACCCAGTTATCTCGGCTACTTTTTATACAGGACGGTTACAGCAGGGCCATTCAGCAGCTTACGTGCATACGTTGGTGCTATGTTTGCATGTGTGATTGCTATGCAAGTATCGGCCGCTCTTGTTCCAATACAGGCAGCACTATCAGGCGTATTGGCGGTCCCTTTCTCGACTTTCCTGATAACAATGCTTGGCGTCCATCTTCTGGTAGGCCTTATCGAAGGTTTGATTACTGTTGGAGTATTAGGATATTTACAGCAGGTCAGACCTGATATCGTTGTTGATTCTCTGTCGGGTAAGGTTAGATTAAGCAAAAAAGCGGTTTTCGTAACACTCGTGATTTTCACTATTATTATTGGTGCAGGACTTTCCTTACTTGCCTCCGACTTGCCCGATGGGCTGGAATGGAGCTACGCCGAAAGGCCGGACCAGCCGGACTTCAAAGCTGCCGTATCTAATGAGGACCCGAGAATTGTTGTTGTCGATAAATTCCAGTCAAAATACTCCTTAATGCCTGACTACTCAATCAGGACCCCTGTATCGGCAGAAGCGGCACAGCAAGAAACAAAAATATCACTGGGCTGGACCAGCTTCGCAGGTGTAGTCGGCTCAGGGGTAACTATGGCCGTCATCTGGCTGACCGCATGGGTTCTGAGAAAAAAACGGTCAGAAAACCCCACGTAAAACGTGGGGCTAAATATATTTAGTCTGCGGTATAACCTGCGGTCATAACCCATAAAATCAAATGCTATAGAGTAGTACCTTATTAAATGCATCACGCTCATATAGACAAATTTGCCTATCAGGATTCGCTGATACATCGTCTTGACAGCAGGATAAAGTTCATCGTTTTGGTCGTCTTTACGGCACTGGTTATTTCCCTGCCGCGGACTTCGTTAAGTATCCTGGCCTGTTATGCAGTCGGACCCTTTACCATTCTTGTATTGGGCAAAATTCCGCTAAGATTTGCTTTCAAACAGATACTCTTAGTTAGCCCTTTTGTTTTGGTTCTGGCTTTGAGCTGTCCGCTGTATGATAAAACACCAGTTACCGTTGCCTTTGGGCCATTTGTTTGGCAGAGTTCGCTTGGCTGGATGCGCTGTTTTGCCATTATCGGCAAATTCATTATCACAATGCTGGCTTTAATAGCTCTGGTCTCTACGACCCGGTTCAACAATTTGCTGACGGGACTGCAACGGCTGGGCCTGCCTAAAGTATTGACTATCCAGCTTGGCTTTCTATACCGTTATATATTCGTTCTTATTGACAGAGCTCATCACATATTGCGGGCGAGAGCGGGAAGAAAGCTGAGAAACCTTGGATTAAGAATAGAATTGAAAACCGCCGCAGCTATGCTGGGCTCATTATTTGTCCGTAGTATTGACACCGCTGAGCGCATAAACATTGCAATGCAAGGTCGCGGCTTTGACGGAAATTGGCGCTGCTTATCAAGGCTGCAAATCAGGAAACGAGATTTATTGTTCGCCTTTATTGCCGTAGTTTTTATGCTTGGATTGCATCTTTTTGTAAGACCAATCCTACAGTAGGAATTTTCAATGCCAAAAGCGATTGAAATAGACAGTTTTTCATACAAATATCCTGACGGTACAGCAGCCCTTAGCAAAATAACGCTAAATATTGAGCACAACAAGAAAGTCGCTCTGATAGGGCCAAATGGAGCCGGTAAATCGACGCTGCTGCTTGCGATGGCGGGCTTTATAAAAGGTGAGGGGAAGATACTCATCGACGGTTTGGAAATCAAAGGGAAAAATCTGAAAAAAATACGCACCTGCTTAGGCTGCTGCATGGAAAATCCTGACGACCAACTATTTATGCCTACACTGTTCGATGATGTAGCATTTGGTCCGCTCAATATGGGCCTGCCAGCCGAGCAGGTAAAAGAACGAGTTGCTGATGCATTGAAAACCGTCGGCCTGGCCGAAATGTCAGATAAGGCCCCTAATCATCTCTCAGCAGGTCAAAAGCGAGCTGCTGCAATAGCAACGATACTGTCTATGAGACCCAAAATAATTACACTCGATGAACCCGACGGCAGTCTGGACCCGAGAAACCGAAACAATCTTATAAAGTTGCTCAAGGATTTGCATCAGACTTTGATAATAGCGACGTGCAATATGAATTTTGCAGCCGCACTTGCCGAAAGAGCTGTTCTGCTTGACAAAGGCAGAATTGTCGATGACGGTGACGCTAAAAAGATAATGTCTGATTCGCAGCTAATGACCGAACACGGCCTTGAGGTACCAGGCAGGATAAAATAATAAAAGAGTATCATGCGGTAATTTCCAGCCTTGCAGTCTGGCTAATGAGACCTTAAAATACACCTCTCAAATCAATAATAAGGAAAGAAAAGTATGTTGGCCAGACTTCATAGCGTTACTCTCGAGGGGATTGAAGGGATAATCTGCGAGGTTGAAGTTGATGTTGCCCGTGGAGGATTTGAAAGGTCTCTGATAGTAGGGCTGCCCGATACGGCGGTAAAGGAAAGCATCGAGAGGGTCAAAAGCGCAATTATTAACTGCGGTTACAAGTATCCAAAAACCCAATCACTAATCAATCTGGCCCCAGCCGATGTCAAAAAGGCGGGACCTGCCTTTGACTTGCCCATAGCGATTGGGATGCTGCTTGGCAGCAGAGTTTTTACAAGCCCGGCTCTAAAAGACTACGTGATAGTTGGCGAACTTGCATTAGATGGCAGAGTCAGGCCGGTCAATGGTGTATTGAGTATGGCGATGACCGCTGCTGCAAACGGCTTTAATCGAATGATCGTCCCTCTGGACAACGCCAAAGAAGCTGCTGTCGTTTCCGATATGGAAGTTTATGGTGTTGGCTCGCTTGCTCAGGCGGTCGCTTTTCTTTCCGGTCAATTGCCGCTCGAGACCACTACTGTTGATGTCGAGGAGCTTTTTAACGTAGCGTCAAATTATGATGTTGATTTTGCAGATGTTAAAGGTCAGGAAAGTGTCAAGCGGGCATTGACCATAGCCGCTGCCGGCGGACATAATATTATGATGATAGGCCCACCGGGGGCAGGCAAGACGATGCTGGCACAGAGATTAGCAACTATCCTGCCGCCTTTGAGTCTGGAGGAATCTCTCCAGACCACTCGTGTATATTCGTCGGTCGGTCTTTTGGACAAGAACAAGGCGCTGTTGGCTACTCGGCCTGTACGTGTGCCGCATCACACGGCAAGTGGTCCGGCTTTGGTTGGAGGGGGAACAAATCCCCGTCCCGGAGAATTGTCACTGGCACATTTCGGAATCATGTTCCTTGATGAATTTGCCGAATTTCCAAGGCACATTTTAGAAATGATTCGTCAGCCGCTGGAGGATGGTTTTGTTACGGTCTCACGCGCCAAAAAAACTATCAGATTCCCCGCTCAATTTATGTTAGTTGCAGCAATGAATCCCTGTCCGTGTGGCTACTTCGGCACGGATGCGAGAAGGTGCAGATGTACACCGGGACAAATCGAGCGATATCTTTCAAAGATATCCGGGCCATTGGTGGACAGAATTGACATTCATATCGATGTCCCTGCGATAACCTTCAGCAAGCTTCGCTCAAAATCCAGTCAGCTTGACTCAGCCACGATGAGGCAAAACGCAGTTATTGCCAGAGATTTCCAGGCAAAACGATTCAACAACAAGGCAATGACTAATGCGAGGATGACCCACAAGCAGGTCCGAAAGTTCTGTGAGCTCGACCAGCCTTGTGAGATGATGCTGAAGCAGGCGATGACCGAGTTTGGTTTGAGCGCGCGTGCCCACGATAAAATCTGCAAAGTTGCTCGAACCATAGCCGATTTAGCCGGAACTGAAAACATTGCACCTGAACATATCGCAGAAGCAATAAGCTATCGAAAATTGGATAGAAAATTATAAGACGCTCCATTACTACAACTTACATACCAAAACCATATTTAAAGCAGGTTCAGACTGCGGTATAGTTAGAAGGGCCTTGGCAAGGTAAAAAATGCTTACAATTGATGAAAGAAGCAGTTTAATATATGTCATTGTGCGGTACAAGGATTTAGAGTGGCTTGAGGGACATTTATCCAGTTGTAAAAATTGTTACTCATTTGCCATAAAAAAACTTGTTTTATGGCTGTGGCGTTGGTATTATTCTAACCCAAACTGTCAGGGAATAAATCGGCCTCGGGACAAAAGTTCGTGTGCCGTTTACATCCTTGATGATATGTGGGGTATTTTATAACTCAGGCAGGGGATTGAAGCCATGGAAGGTTCACAAAATGACGCTCTGAACAGCCAGCCAATTTCAAAGAATGTCCAGGGAGAAACGAACATCTACGAAGATGAGATATATCTGATTGATTATTTCCGAGTTCTCTGGAAACGAAAGTGGTTCATTTCCTTAGCCTCTGTGGTACCGGCTTTAGTGGTAGGATTGGTCTTATTTCTTTGGCCAAGAGATTATAAAATTACCTACACTTATAACATGGGGCTGGATGAAAAGACCTTCAAAGTGCTTGAGGATACGTTTTATAGCACGGAGAATCTGGAAAAACTTGTCGGAAAACTGCAAGCAATTGGTTTTAACAAATATGCCAAAAGAATAGCAGAGGTCGGAACTAATGAGGGCTTAAAAGGGTTTGTTTCCTTCGAGATTTCACCATCATATTTTGAGGCTATAGAACCCTCAGATGCTAAGGATTTCGAGGAACTGCAGAAGTTGCAGCAAGCGAGGGGGACTCTTTTAGTTATGCGTGTGTGGGCAAAATCTGGAGAAAATATACGGGAAATAGCCTCGGTTTGTAGAAAAAACTTCGAACGAATCATACCCCTATATTCAGAAAGAGAGGAACTGAATAACAAGATTATGAACCTTAAGGAAAAGATGGCTGCTATCGAAGAAGCAAGATACACGTTAAACCTTGAGTTAGAAAGGAAAAAATCTACTTTGGAGAAGCTGAAGAATTCTGGTTCTGAAGGCTTAGACAAATTACCAAGTGACATCGTCCTGCAGTTTAATAATGTTGGGGGCAACAGTGCCTATTTGCCGTTACCATACCAAATACAGGCAGCAGAGACACAGATAATTAATCTCGAAGAGCAAATCAGGGCCAACAAAGAAATGTACGCCTATTACGCAGATTTGCTCAGCTTGAATGAAAAGTTCTTCAGCTATATGAAGAAGGTAATGCCTTCTTACTGCACGCTTGAGCAGTTCCATTCGTTTTTAAGCAATACATTGGAAGAGTACAAAGACCAGGAACTGTTGGATTATTTGAAGGCTTATATCAAAAGGATAGAAAATAAGATAGCGAATGTTATGCCGCTCGTAGAGAAGCCAAAGGTTTATCCTGTTGCTAAGGGAACGGTTAAGAAAAGTGCTGCTGTATTCGCGATAGCATTAATGATATCGGTATTTACATCCTTCTTATTAGAAGGTCTTAAAAAAAGTCAGGGCCAAGCTTCGTAGGCGGTTTATTGATAAATAAACAAAACTGACTCATTTTTCTTGTTAGCTATTGATGAAAGCAGAGTATTTAAGGGTTGCAACTGCTTCTCGCTTTGTGTGGTTCTTTCAAAGATATCTGACTGCAACCCACAGGGACGGAGTGTAAGAATATTTATGATTGACCGTTTAAAATTTAATGAATGGCTGTAAAAATGTTGGAATACCGCATCATCGCCGTCAACAAGGCCGGTGAAGGAGAACCCAGCAATACCGCTATGGTGGTACCGTAAGATTTAATACCGAGGGTGCAGAGAAAGGTATATCTCCGTGCCTTCGGTGTTTTTTTTGCAAAATTCTGAGTGGCGAAAATCTGATGATCAAAAGACTTTTCTCCAGCCAACTCCGCATCAACATGGCATCAGGGATGGTGACGACGGTTATCAACACAGTGGTGATGGCTGTCGCGTATCCAATATACTTGCATTTTCTCGGTTACGAAAAGTATGGTGTCTGGCTCGTCCTGGCTACAGTATTGACATTTGCTCGATTAGGCAACCTCGGTATGGGCCAAGCGGTTATGAAACTTGTGGCTGAAGAGTATGGCCGTGGTGATATTGAGGGAATTCAACATTATGTTACGACGGCCTTGGCGTTACTGTGTATCAGCGGCACAGTTGCTCTGATAGTAATATTGGCTTTGAAAACCCAAATCGTTGCTGCGTTCAAATTGAGTGATGAAAATGCAAATATGGTGTTATGGTTATTGCCCTATATCGGTGTTTTGAGCATTTATGTGTTTATGGTTCAGGTCTTTGAAGCAACACTATCAGGACTTGGGCGGATGGATTTGACAAATTACATCCAGTCACTCGGCCGAGGTATAAGCGTGGCGGTTGCCGGTTTGTTGCTGAGCACAGGTTTTGGTGTTAAAAGCCTGCTTATTGGCAGTATCCTTTCGTATCTGGTTATCCATATAGCGAGTTTTGTTTGCATTTGGCGTATAGCTCCCATTCACCTTCTGCGGATGGACAACCTGGATACCCAACGCTGCGGTCGCCTTCTGCGCTTCGGCGGAGGCGTGTTCGGAGGCTCACTTATAAGCATGTTGTTTGATCCTTTTAATAAGCTGATGCTCTCTCGATATGCGGGGGTTTCTACAATACCAGTTTATGAGATTGCATTCAAAGGGGGCACACAGATCAGAGGTTTGGTTGAGGCGGGTCTTAAAGCAATGATGCCGGAAGTCAGCCGGATTAGTGGAAATATGACAAGATATGCTAAGGACAGGATTTCACAGATATATCGTCGTGCCATGAGGCTTATTTTTGTTTTCGGCATCCCCATGTACACCACAATAATTATATTTCTCACACCTTTGCTGAAGTTTTGGTTGCGACAGAAGTTTGTTGATGAATTGCCTATCGCATTTAGAATTATGTTGATAGCTACCTTTCTCAGCTTGTTGGGTATTCCTGCATATTACATGCTGTTGGGTTTGGGGATGGTTCGTTATATCCTGACGGCTCACATTATTGTATCTGGCGTGAGTGCTCTAATAGTATTAACTATCGTTTTTATTTGGCATAATATATCTGTGGAAGCAGTTTCCTGGGCGGTACTAACTGCAACAGCGATTACCACCCTATATTTGATCTGGCAAAATACACAAAAAGTTTTGAAAGAAGAAATAAAACTATGAAGGTTACAGGCGAAAGATGTATTTTAGGTAAATCAGGGAAATTCTTGGAAAAGGTACATTTAGCCCATTATGAATTTGCCCTACAATACGTTCGCACTAAAAAGGTATTAGACATAGGGTGTGGCACCGGTTATGGAGCAGATTTAATTGCTTCTAAAGCATCAGAAGTTATTGGAGTAGATATATCTGATGAAGCAATAAATTATGCCAGACAACATTATAAGAGAGAAAATATCAAATTTTCTGTAGGCGATGCCACACATCTAAATTTCTTAAAAGAGAAAGAGTTTGATACAGTAGTATCTTTCGAGGTAATTGAACATATAGCTGCTTATTTCCAATACTTAAAAGAGATACGGCGCGTGTTAAAGGATGATGGAATTTTGATAATTTCTACGCCTAACAAAAAATATCATAGTCCCGATTCTGAAAAACCGCTAAATCCTTTTCATGTTACCGAATTTGAGTTGGATGATTTTAAGAATTTGTTAAAAAAATACTTTGGGAACGTAAAACTATACGGACATTATCATCAACCAAGAATTAAAAAGATTGTTAAAAAATTACTGCCTCAGAGAGCTTGGGAAATAGTCCGACAAACAACAATAGGGGATATTTATCAAACAAAACAAGCCTCATGCTTTAGCGACAAAAATGTGGGAAACTATAGTAACTTCATAGCTATTTGCAAAGAATAAAATATATAGTCCGAAAGGTTCAATAATAATTATCTGGTGTTTAGTAGCAAGGTAGAATCAAGAGGACATCAACTCTTAAAAGATTTCTGCTGAACGAAGGGGAAACCTAGTGGTATTCGCAGTCTTTCAAAAAATCTTCCTGCTTATTGTAACAAGTATTATGGATATATTTATTCCTTTTACTACCAGACCAAAAACTCAAAAAACCGTCTTAATTGTGAATCTTTATACTATTGGGGACTATATTCTATTCAGGAACTTTTTACAGTATGTGAAAGAAGAATATAATGAGTTTAAGATAGTACTTTGCGGAAATACTATTTGGAAGGAATTAAGCGAATATTTTGATAAATCATATATAAATGAATTTATATGGATTGACGTAGATAAATTTATAAGCAGTCCGTCATATAGATTTTCTATTCTCAAAAAAGCAAGAGCATATACATATAGTATCGCATTGCACCCATGTTACTCCAGAAGTTTTTTCATGGGAGACCAGATAATAAAAAATGTGGTAGCCAAGCGAAAAATAGGGAGTAAATGCGAAAAATCCCGGTTTTCTTTTTTTAAACGATTAACGAGTGATAGGTATTACACGCAGTTAATGAACACCCCTGAAGAAAATATTTTTGAATTTGAGAGATACAGAATTTTTTTTGAGGATCTTTATCGCAGGAAACTACCGGTGAGTAAACCCCAGCTTCCATTACTTTCTATTGAAAATCCCGTCAAAGAAAAACGGTATGCAGTTATAGTCCCAGGGGCAAGCTCAAAACTCAGAGAGTGGAGTCCGAAGAACTTCGCTGAGATCGCTAATTTCCTGTGGCGCCGCTTCTCATACAAAAGTGTGCTCATCGGGGGGCCGAAAGACCAAGATATAGCAAGGCAGATGTTGTCTTGTTTTAATGTAGACAATATGATAAATATGGTAGGCAAGGTCAGTTTTCTAAAGGTCATCAGAATTATACAAGACAGCGACTTAATAGTAGCAAATGAAACGGGTATCGTTCACCTCGGAGTGGCTTTGAACAAAAAAATTCTGTGTATATCTAATGGGAACCATTTTGGAAGATATGCGCCATATCCACCGTCGATATATGACGGGGTGTACTATATCTTCCCAGATATAATATCGAGAGACTTAGATAAAATGAGTGAGCTAAAAGAAAAATACAGGTATAGCTCAAATCTAAATATTAATTCGATTTCAGTGGATATTGTAAAAACTGAAATAGCAAACTTGCTCACGGTAAAGCACTAGTCTTGCCATATTTCCGAAAAGTCTAATGTCGATGGGATTTTGTTTCCGGCAATCTTGGAAAATCACGGCAATGGCAATCCTGAAGTACCTGTTATGGAAAATACTGGGCCCCAGGTGCTATCTGCAAATCCAGACGAATTATTGGGTCAGAAAGCTTCGACGAGTTTGGTATGAATCTGAAAACATGGCGTTTCTTCGTAGCTATCTGAAGGCGGGTTCCATCTGTATTGATGTCGGCGCAAATGTAGGGCAATACTGCTATGAATTATCCAATATCACAGGGCCACAGGGCGCTGTGATCGCCTTTGAGCCGGTCAAATATACGTATCAATTGCTCAAAGCAATAAAGGATAAGCTGAAACTTGATAATGTACAGATTTATAATCTCGGCCTTGGAGAAACATCCGCAACACTTCCCATAACGGTTATTGCGGACTCCTGGGGCGTACCCAATCTCGGCCTTTCCCATCTGGGAACTTCACAGGATGCGAACATCTATTCTGTTGAACCGGTCAGGATTGAATCGCTGGACCGTCTTGACGAGACGCTTTTACATCTGAATTCCTGTGCTTTCATAAAGATTGATGTAGAAGGAGCGGAGTGTCAGGTTTTAAAAGGAGCTAGGCATCTTCTGCAAAAATACCATCCATTGATTTTGATGGAAGTGAATGAGCATATGACGCGGCGGATGGGATATAGTCCTGATGAGCTATTTAATCACCTCAGGGGTATAGGCTATGACATATACAGATTGAAAGACGGACGGTTGATACCGTACGAGCACCGCCAGGAATGCCGTACAAACTCGTTTTTTTGTCAGTATAAACAAGTGCGTGAATCAGACCAATGACCTGTCGTTTAAATAACATCCTGCTTTCGCTGTTTACTTTTTGTCTTCCCTTCGCGGGGATATGTATCTTGCGAGTAACAACCGACATCGAATTTGCCACTGGCATACAACCAAGTTATCCAATCAGATCGCTCCTGTTTGGCAAGTTCGTAATTGATTTCATCCAGAGAGGAAAATTTCTCTTATGTCCGAACTTACCGGCAATAGTCGGCCGTGGATTTTAGCTGCGATTATCCTGTCTGTAGTTTCTACTTTGCTAGCGGCCGCAAATAACCTGTGGTACTATGCAGTGTTGGCAGCGGTACCGATGGTGATTCTGGTTGCTCTGGATGCCACTTTGGGGTTGTATGCGGTGCTGTTCTCTTTCCCGATGGGCCTATTGTGTTTTGACATCGGTTTTACCTTGACCGCTGTACATTTATTTCTGGTGATTACTTTCTTTTCCTACGTTTTTAAGGTCCTCGCAACACGAGGCAAGATTCGCATTCACAGAAACCTAAGATACCTTTTCTGCTTTGTGCTGATTGCTCTCATCGGAATTTTGTGGAATTACCGTAAGGTCCTTGACTTTCCGCCTTGTTTTGTCGGCTCACTAAGGGCACCGAACATCAGATGTTTCCTGGTTTTTTTGAAACTGGTTTCCTTAGTGCTCATTGTGATTATGGTCGCAAATGTAGCCAGCAAGAAAGAAAAGATTGTCAATTGCCTCAGAGCTTTTTTTGCCGGCGTTCTAATATCAGCGGGGTTCGGGGTATTTCAGTTTATCTCTGACCATTTCGAGTTAGGCATAATACCCGTCAGAGTCTACGACCCGGCCAGAGGGGTATGGCTGCATTCCTTTAATATTCAGGGATTCCATCGCATAAACGCCATGTCACTCGAACCAAAATACCACGCTTTTTACTTGGCAATCGGTATTGTTGTCGCTATATTTTTCTTTGCCAGGAGCAACAGAAGAGGGAAAATCCTTTTTGGTCTGAGCGCCACTCTATTTATAATAAACCTTGTTCTTACACTGACACGCTCGGTTCCCATCCTGTTTGTCCCGTCTCTTATCGTAGCAATCTGGCTCCTGGGAAAACTTTACAGGTCCAATATACTTAGGATGTTTCCCTTGTTTGCTGTTGTCTGTGTGGTGCTGCTGGCACTGGCCTGGAAGTTCGAGGCCTTTTTCGGGTTGTATATGAAGCGTATTTCTACTTCCGATATGATTTTCTCTAAAGACTACAGTGAGACAAGTCAGGTTGTAGTAGCGTTGCAATTAATTCCCCGCAACTTTCTTTTGGGAGTCGGTCTTGGCAATTTTCCATTCTACGGATTCGAAGCGTCGAAAGTGATGCAGAAAACACACGTCATCGAGCAGCTGGTGTCCACATATCTGAACATCCTTGTTGAAACAGGCGTATCGGGTTTTCTGCTGTTTATGCTGTTTTTCTACAAGTTATTCAAAGGCATATACGCAAAGGCACTGAAATGCGAGCCTGCGGACCGCTGGATTGCGTTGTGCGTTCTTGCGTGCAATACAACAATCTGGATATTGAGTCTGTACTTTCCGTGTCACCTTATGTTCCCTATATTCTACGCCTTTCTCGGCCTGCTGCTGGCTGTCGACAAGCAAATGAGTATTTCTCTGGCGAATCCCGGCCTTTAGCCGATAAAAAATATGCGAATAGGAATCAACAGTCTGTTTTTAGTGCCGAATAAACACGGCGGGACAGAACATTATGTGCGTAACCTGCTTGAGAGCCTGTCGCAAATCGACAGAGAGAACCAATACTTTATCTTCACAAATTCAGAAAACGCAGGGACCTTTAATATCGCACAGGATAATTTCTCTGAAGTCAAATGCGGCTTTTCAGCCAGGTACAAACCGCTGCGTGTTTTATGGGAGCAGACGATACTGCCCTTTTATGTAAGCAGATACAAGCTCGATGTGCTTTTTTCCCCCGTATATGTGTCACCGATGCTAAAACTTTCGAATTGCAGATATGTGGTTGTTATTCACGATATGATGAGTCGGAGATACCCTGAAAACTATCCGAAGGCACAGTTGATTTACCTTCGAACCCTATTGCTGCTGTCAGCTAGAAAGGCCGACAGAATAATCACCGTCTCAGAAAACACAAAAGGAGATATCGTTAACTTCCTAAGGGTTCCGGAGGAAAAAATTTCCGTGATTTACACATCCGGCCTGCCGGATGAAAAACACGCCAGAATAGACAACAAACAGCTAATAGAGACGATAAGGAAAAAATATAACCTCGAAGACAACTTTATTCTGTGCGTTGCGACATTCAACCCCCAAAAGAATATCGAAGGGCTGCTGAGGGCCTTTTACCTTCTAAAAAATAGATACCGGCTCAATCACCAGCTCATACTGACAGGAATGGTGCTGAGACAGGGTTCCAAAATGACTAATCTTATTGATAAACTCAAATTAAACGGTAGTGTCAAGATAACAGGCTATATCCCCGATGAGGACCTGCAATGTCTGTACTGTCTGGCCGGCCTTTTTGTGCTCCCATCGTTTTTCGAGGGCTTAGGGGTTACACCATTAGAGGCCATGGTCTGCGGATGCCCAGTGGCAACTTCTGATATTGCTCCAATCCGCGAGGTGGTCGGCGATGCAGCGGCGCTTTTTTGCCCTTACGATGTGCAGCAAATGGCCGATGTCATCAATAAGACCCTGTGCGACGAAGAATTCAAAAAGACCCTGATCCAAAAGGGGCTGCAAAGGGCTGCACAATTCTCTTGGCGAAAAACAGCTATCGAAACGCTAAAACTCTTTGAACAGGTTAGCCGTGAATCCATCTGTTAAACAGACACGCAATATAGCCATGCTTGTCCTTAAAGGCATAAAAAGGCCCAGAAGGGCCTGTCGATATGTGCTTGATACTCTGCGCCACCCTCGGATACATCAGATTGTAAATCACGTCGAAGGGCTTATTTCATGGAGGACGGCTGTGCTGCTTTATCGCGCCGTGACTTCCAACCGCAACCACACTGGTGATATAATTGAAATAGGAGCTTACAAAGGATTGTCGACGTGCGTGCTGTCACTTGCCGCAAAAAAAGTGGGCAAACGCGTCAAATCTTTTGAACTTTTCACCGGACTTCCGAGTGCCGATCCGCACTTAGATAAGGGTTTCCAGCAGGGTATGTTCTCGGCAAGCGTTGATGAATTTGAAAGAAACTTAAAAACCTACGGTTGTAGAAACTGTGTGGATTTAATCATCGGAGATGCGAGAGATACCCTTAAGACCAACGGAAACAGCGGCTTTTCGGTAGCGTTTGTCGATACCGATGTTTACGAGGTAACAAAAGATGTTTTATTGCAGTTGTCTTCGATGGCCAAGGGGGGCGAAATCATAGTTATCCATGACTGCTTTGCTTCCGGAGTAGCAAAAGCGATCGAAGAGCTCAGAAATAGAAGTAACTTTAAGTTGCTGATGGAAAAAATTGAAGAGGACGACCTAACAGCACAATACCGGCTCATACACAGGTAGCTGTAACCGCGAAAGAATGAAGATAGCGATTTTAGCAGGTGGCCTCGGAACAAGGATGCGCTGTGTTGCTGCAGACCGGCCAAAGTCGATGATTCCAATCAATGGAAAGCCTTTTCTCTGGCACCAACTGCAACTACTAAAAAGGCACAATATCACAGAGGTGGTACTCTGTATTGGATACTTGGGTGACCAGATAAAAAGATACTTTGGGGACGGTAGGCAGTTCGGTATGAGCCTTCAATATAGTGAGGAAAAAAAGCCGCTGGGTACCGCCGGAGCGCTCAAAAACGCCGAATCGCTTCTCGGCAGCGAATTCCTCACAATGAATGGCGATTCCTATCTGATGCTGGACTACGATGAAATCATTGAATTTTTCAGCCAAGCAAGTAAAATGGCCGTGATGGTCGTTTATAAAAACCACGACCGTTACGACAGCAGCAATGTTGTTGTCGAGGATGGGCTCGTCAGGTTATATAGCAGGAAGGCCAAAACACCAGAGACGGTATACATCGACGCAGGATTGTATGTATTCAAGAAAGGCGTTATGAAGCTGATTCCGAACAACACCGAGATGCCGCTCGACGACGTATTCACAGAGCTTGCAACGAAGGGACAGTTGCTGGTCTTTGAGACAGGGCAGCGGTTTTATGAGATAGGTTCTGTCGGTGGACTGAAGGATTTCAAGAAGCTGCTGGAGTCCAGACAATGATAATCTTAACCAGAGCACCCTTGCGAATCCCGTTGGGCGGCGGCGGAACGGACATACCATCGTACTACTCTAAGTACGGGGGGTTCCTCATCAGCGTCGCTATCAATAAATATGTGTACGTCTTAGTTAATAGAACCACTGTCGACAACTTAATCAGGATCAAATACTCTGAAAGTGAAAAGGCCCAGAGCACAACGCAAATAAGGCACGCTGTATTCAGGGAATCGCTAAAATTTACGCAGATAGACGGTGGGATTGAGATTGCGACAATGGCCGACGCCCCTACAGGGACCGGCCTAGGCTCATCAGGCAGCTTCACCGTGGCTCTGCTGGCCGCCCTTCACACATTCAATCGCCAGCAGGTAAATCCGCTAACCATCGCACAGCAGGCCTGTGAAATCGAAATAGACAGGGCCAAGATGGCCACCGGCAAACAGGACCAGTATCTTGCCGCCTTAGGAGGTGTGGTTTGCCTGAGTTTTTCTACAGACGACAAAGTTAACGTCATCCCCATTAATATCAACCCATATGTCCTAAAAGAGCTCAAATCTAATTTATTGCTGTTCTATACCAATATCTCCCGTGAGAGCTTTGCAATCCAAAAAGAGCAGATCAAAAATACCGAAGACAATGTCCAGAATGTTGTGAATAGTCTGCACAGGACCAAGGAAATCGGGCTGGAGATAAAGCGGGCCCTCGAAGAGGGTGACCTCGATAAGTTCGGACATCTGCTGCACACACACTGGGAAAACAAGAAAAAACGCTCGTCAAAAATAAGCAGCTCGGACATAGACCGCTGGTACAGAATAGCAAAGGAAAACGGCGCTCTTGGCGGTAAGATAATGGGCGCCGGCGGTGGTGGTTTCCTGGCACTCTATTGCCCGGCTGATGCCAGAAACGGAATCAGGAGTGCTATGAAGGCCGAGGGGCTCAGGGAAATGGACTATGACTTTGATACCGAAGGCGTGAAGGTCATAGTCAATATCTGAAATGGCTGACAGAAACAGTAAAAATAGGGCGATATTTTTAGACCGCGATGGCGTAGTCAACGAGCTTATCTACTACAGGGATATAGGACGGATTGACTCGCCATTTACGGTAAGGCAATTTCGACTGCTGCCCGGTGCCGCAGAGGCGGTTTGTATCTTTAACAGTCTGAATTTCAAAACTGTTATTGTATCGAATCAGCCCGGCATTGCGAGGAACCACTTCACCAAAAAAACGCTCGTTGCTACAGACGCAAAGATGAAGCGGGCATTGACCAGAAAAAAAGCGCACCTGGACGCTGTTTACTACTGCCCGCATGACCCGAATGGCAGCAATAAAAGATACAGGAAGGTGTGTAACTGCCGAAAACCAAAGCCAGGATTGCTCCTGCAGGCCGCAAAGCGACTCAACATCGACCTTAAAAGCTCATATATGATTGGCGACGAACTGGCGGATATCGAGGCAGGCAGCAGAGCCGGTTGCAAAACCATCCTGATGGGCAAAATGAAGTGCCAGCAATGCAGACTGATGGACGACTGGAATATCCAGCCTGATGTAATTTTGCCGAGTTTACTGGAGGCAGCCAAATACATAATAAAAAAGGAGTCACAAAAATGAAAATATTTATCGACAGTGCTGATTTAGCAGAGATACAGAAGTATCTTTCCTGGGGTCTCTGCGACGGCGTAACAACCAACCCGACGATATACTTCAAGTGCGGGGTAACAGGTAGCCCAGAGGCAATCAAGAAAAGAACGGTTGAAATAGCCAAGTTGATTTCGCCACGGCCGGTGAGTGTCGAGGTCGCAACAGACGCAGTAGAACAAATCGTAGCGCAGGCGAGAGAATACAGCCGGTGGGCCAAAAACATCGTCGTCAAGGTTACCGTCACCGATACAGAAGGCAGGTCTCTCCTTCCGGCTGTTTATAGGCTGGTCAATGAGGCAGTAAAAGTTAACATTACTGCTATTACTACATTCAACCAGGCGATCCTTACCGCCAAGGCGATTGTTGCGGGACCGAGCAAAAGCTCGCAGACGAAAGGTCCAAACTTCATCAGCATATTTGGCGGGCGAATTTCTGAGGAGCATGGAATCGAGCAGGCGGCAGCGGTAATAAAGAAGGTCCGCCAATGGCTCGATTTCTACAAATACGAGGGAGTAGAAATTATCGTTGGTTCGGTAAGGAGCCGCGAGAACGTGGAATTCTGGTCTCAATGCGGTGCCCACGTCCTGACCATTCCGCCACATGTGATTGCCGATTGTTTAACATCTGCACGAACAACGGAAACAGTCGTCCAGTTCATAAACGATGCTCACAAGTCACTTGCTCAAATTACAGAGAAAAAAATACCTCTCAAAGAGGTCGTCTCCAAACAAGGTGGCAAAAAGCTCGCAGCAGCTTTGAGAAAAGGAACGGTTAAATGACCAAAAAACAAAATTTCGTCGTCGCACAAATCAAGGAAAACCTCAAACTCAAGGAGTACCTGCTAGCAGATGTGCCGAATCTGATAGAGATTTCTCACCTGTTGACAGATGCACTGAAGTGTGGCAACAAAATCCTGCTTTGTGGAAACGGCGGCAGCGCAGCCGACGCCCAGCACATCGCCGCAGAACTGGCAGGCAGGTTCAACTATGATAGAGACTCTTTACCAGCTATAGCCCTGACAACAAACACATCGTCCCTGACCGCCATCGCCAATGACTTTGGCTACGAGACAGTTTTTGCCAAGCAGGTCCAGGGGTTAGGACGAAAAGGCGATGTACTGATTGTGATAAGTGCCGGCGGCGACTCGCCCAATGTGGTACTTGCCATGGAAGAAGCCAAAAAGAAACAGATGATTACGGTCGGATTTGTCGGCAAAACCGGCGGTAAAGTAAAAGAGCTTGCAGACTACTTGATTCACGTTCCTTCGCAAAGCACCCCCAGAATCCAAGAGGTACATATCCTAACCGGACACATTGTCTGCAGTATAGTTGAGGAGCTTTTATTTGGCAATGCGGATATTACTGATTGATCCTCCGTATCAGATCTTTACCAGCTACGTCCGTTTTTATTTCCCGCTGGGGCTGGCCAATGTGGCAGCGGTCCTGCGCCAACACGGGCACGATGTGGTCATATTTGATATCGACGTCTTACAAAAGGGTACCAATCTTCACTTCAGCGAAGAATACAAAAGGCTTAACCTATATACACAAGGCCTGAAAAACAACAACCACTGGATATGGAAGGAGATAACCAGAGTACTGGAGGACTTCAAACCTCAACTAGTGGGCATCACAGCAATGACTATGAAGTTCGGTTCGGTCATCAGGGTAGCCGAGATTGTAAAGCAATACGATCCGATCTGCCCCGTCGTTGTGGGGGGCCCCCACGCCTACGACTGGCCAGAGATTTCCCTCAAAAGCCCTCACATAAACTTCAACCTCGGCGGCGAAGCAGAGGATAGCGCCGTCAAGTTGCTTAATGCCATCGAGGCCAATAGTGCTGATTTTAGCTTGATAGAGGGGCTGTCATACAAAAACAATGGCCAATGTGTCTACAACAGAAAAACAACCCCACCTGACAATCTTGACCGCTATCCCCTCCCTGCCAGGGACCTGCTGATGCACCCATTAAATTACAGCTCAGAAGATATGGGCGTGATAATGACCTCCAGAGGCTGTCCCTTCAATTGTGCCTTTTGCTCACATACAAGAAACGTCAGATTCAGGAGCATTGAGAAGGTATTGGAAGAGATAAGAATAGTCAAAAACACCTACGGCACACGACAATTTGCCATCAAGGATGATTCCTTCACAGTTAACAAAAAACGCACGATAGAAATATGCCAGCGGCTCATCAATGAAAAAATGAATATCAACTGGGACTGCACGACGCGCGTAAACCTTATCGACGATGAGCTAATTGATATTATGATACGAGCAGGCTGCAACACCATAAAGGTTGGTATCGAAACCGGCAGTGAAAAGATACTCAAGGACATTAACAAGGGCATAACCTTCGAGCAGGCAAGAAAAGTCGCCAGGATGCTGAATAAACACGGGATATTCTGGAGCGCTTATTTTATGTACGGCTTGCCAGACGAAACCGAAGAGGATATGTTGAAAACCTACCAGTTTATGAAAGAGCTCAATCCTTACTACGCCGGACTTGGACTGTACGCCCCTTATCCCAATACTAAACTTTGGAACCAGGGTGTGCAAACCGGCTTGGTCAATCCAAATGTGTCCTTGCAGCATTTCTTCGAGGTCAACCCCAAAGACTATTTCTTCAAAGACTCCCGCAAAAGAGTGCTCAACATGCAATACGAAGAGTTTATGCAGACAGCAGAATTTATGATGAGTTCTTTTCACAAGCACAATACTTCTATTGGCAACATTCTTCGTCGTGCCTGGGCACGTCGAAAAGTCTATATGGCTGACCGGAAGCTGTTTTACGGTGACGCCAAAAAAGCCATAAATTGGCTCAGGTAATACATTTTCTGCTACTTGAAAATGCCAAGATCGGTAAGCACTTCCAGACCTGATATTGTGTCTAAGAATTAGAAGCATGGAAACATACCACTAACAGAATTGGAGATTCGAAATGCGACATAAAAGATTGATTCCGGCTGTTATCTACTTTGTGTTGATCGTGATGTCGCTGCCGGCTATATGGTATTCATTGAATACACCTTCCTTTGCATTCGTTAGCGACATGAATTCCTGGTGTTTTCTTGAATCCTTTTCTTCCTGGTCCGGAATTATAGGTGGGGTTCGAAACTTATTATTTTATTTTGGTACTGGATGTACTCTATTTACCAAATATATAATCTGGTTGCCACCGGCCAGACTCTAATAGGACTATGCGAGGACAATTATGAGTAATTTTACAATCTCGGTTGTTATTCCATGTTTCAATGAGGAAGGGAACGTTCTTGTGCTCGCGGATAAATTAATTCGCGTACTGGAAAAATATGAAGACTATGAATTATTATTTGTTGATGATGGTAGTACAGATAAGACGTTACAGCATATAAAAGAATTGGCGGCTAAAGACCATAAGATTAAATATATATCATTCTCACGAAATTTTGGGCATCAGAAAGCTCTCAAAGCTGGATTTGATCACGCAGTAGGTGATTGTGTAATATCGATGGATGGCGACTTGCAACATCCGGTAGAATTAATAGATCAAATGATACAAAAATGGAGAGAGGGATTCGAAGTCATATATACCATTAGAGAAGATAGTCCTAAGTTACCAATATCTAAAAGACTTACATCAAGTATATTTTATAAGTTTATTAATAAGATATCGAATACCACTATACCTAAAGGGGCGGCGGATTTCAGACTTTTGGATAGGGTTGTTGTAGATGTTCTTAAAGACATAAACGAAAACTTCTTATTTGTAAGGGGCATAATTTCTTGGGTGGGATTTAAGCAGTACGACATTAGATATGCAGCGAACGATAGATTTTCGGGAAAGACCAAATACTCACGAAAAAAGATGTTTTTGTTCGCTTTAAACGGAATTACGTCATTCAGCACTAAACCATTACATATTGCAACGCTATTGGGCTTAATTATATCTCTTGTTTCCTTCTGTTATGGTCTCTATGCAATTATGATGAAACTGCTGACAAACAGAACAGTTCCTGGTTGGTCATCTGTATTGGTTAGTGTGCTGTTTCTTGGAGGGTTACAACTGCTGGTGCTCGGCATATTGGGTGAATACGTAGGTAAATTGTTTATCGAGTCCAAGAAACGGCCCAACTACATCATAAAGGATAAAAGATTATGAATTCCAAAGAGTCTTTTTATGACACAATAGCAGAGGATTTCGACAGTATAATGAACATGTATGACGCCAATAGAAGGATCCAGGTTATTTTTGATGATTTTTTGGGCAATGTAAATTTAACAAACAAGACACTCCTCGATGGCGGATGCGGAACGGGTTTGTTTACTGAAAGAGCACTCGAAAGAGGCGCGGTCGTTACATCAGTAGATATTTCGACTAAACTATTAGAAATAACAAAAAAAAGAAGTCCGAAAGCAAATGTTACAAGAGCTTCTCTTTTGAACTTACCTTTTAAAGATAATTCATTCGATATAGTGATTTCTTCAGACGTCATAGAGCACACGGATGATCCATTTAAGGCAACAGATGAACTTATTAGGGTGCTGAAACCAAAAGGTTTGTTGTGTGTTACCGTTCCTAACAAGTCATTTTGGTATTTTTCTTTAGTATTAGCTCAGTTGCTAAGATTGAGGCAATACAGAGGCAACGAGAATTGGGTAAACTATAACCAATATAAAAGGTATCTGAAGTCTAAGTATATGGGTATTCTGGAATACAAGGGTATACACTTATTTCCATTTGTCTTTCCGGTGTTGAATGGGGTTCTTCGGAGATTAGATAGGATATTTGATCAGACTTTTGGTTGTATTATGGTAAATATTGCAGCTCTGGCTAAAAAATAAAGAAAAATGACATCTACATATTAATCTGCTGTATTGAAAGTATTTATGAACTCACGTCATCAGAAATTACTTATTGACTGGATATTTTATTCCTTGTTCGCCCTTCTACTTTTACCTGCAATATGGTACTCTTTGAATACACCTTTTGCACTTATCGATGACTACGGCGACTGGTTAACTATCAATGAGTTCGCATCTCTGTCTGCAGTTTCCGATTGGTTCCGAAAACTATTTCTCTACTACGGACATGGGCGATTTCATCCTTTTTTCAGTATATACCATGCTATGACTTGGGTGGTATTAGGGCCTCGACCTCTCCTGCACCACTTGGTTCGGTTATTGGTTAAATTTGCCGTGGTCTATTTCTCGCTAAAGATGTTTTTATACTTCACCAAAGACAAACTCCGAACATTCAACGCAGGAGTGTTCGCCTTTCTATCAATATACCTGTTCTTCCCCAATAATCCCGAGGCAAGATTGAGTCCACTAGAATTGGAGGGAGTATTTTTCCTCTCCGCAACGATTTTTTTCTTATGCAAGTTACTTATGATAAAGGATGGTGACATCTCCCGGCTATCCATCTTTAATTATATTGGATTGCTATTGTCTTTTGTGTTCCTATGTTTCGCCAAAGAGCCTTTTATCGTTTTGGCGCTCGTATGTCTATCTTTCACTATCATCCTGAATCTCAGAGCGAAAGCCTTCTTCAGACTCCTGCCATTTGTAGCGGTATTTATTTTTGACTACTGCAAAATCTCTGCTGCGTTCAAAGGTGGCGGCTATGGCGTCAGCCATGTGGACTTCAACTCAATGGTGAGCAACTTCTTCTGCTACGCTAAACATTTATCCCTGATTAATACGTCGGTAATATTCACTGTGATGTTTGTCCTCCCAGTCCTGTACTATATGTGTAAAAAGACCATAGATATCAGAAAACAACTACGCACAAAACCAGTGATTTTAGAACAATGCCCATATTCTTTAATGCACTTCAGAGATAGGTTAACCGGTATGTTACTGTATGATAAAGAATTCACTTTCTACGTGTTCCTGCTGCTAAATTTTCTGGCTTTTTATGCAATTGCCTTGACATTTTGGACACAAGAAATTCGCTATTTCTATCCCCTCGTTTACATACTGGCTCTCTTGATAGGAATCAGCATCGTACAGAGTCTTCAGTTATGGAAACACAGTAAGAAGTTTACTCTTGTTGTAATAATCTCATCTCTTTACTTCGTATCTGTAAACTATTACCACTTCCTGTACCAGTTCGCATGCCAGTATGTAGCGCGGAATACGGAACGCAGAATGCTGACAGAGGTCACGGGTTTGCTCGAACAGAACCGGAAAGTGTGCATTGTGGTCGACTCAGAATACGAGGACAAAGTTGTTACCTACTTCAACCAGTATCTCCCCAAGTATCGCAGAACTGATTACAGAATAGCAAGCGTACAGAAACACGACATCTTTACTCTCTTTAACGGTGATGTCTTCTTTAACGGTGATGTCTACTATGTGACGAAAGATGCAGTTTTCCATTCTGACGATGCTACTATCCCCGGGCACATGGTTTTAGAGAAAAAATTTATTGATGATCCGAATCTGCTGCTACTTAAGGTGGCAAATAAGATATCTTCAGCGGCTCTTCTTGGAAAGACACCTCCGCTGCTCTGGTGCGATGCTGGTGCACGAGCAATAGGATCGCAGAGTTGGTATATATACAAGATCAACTTCAACTCGGAAAACGGAAGAAACCGTGCCATCTTGTATGAAAGTAACCAACTTTGCGAGATTCTCGGAGCAAATCCCTACGGTGAACATGCTATCGAACTTCCTAATAAAACTCTCGCCAAGGACCATGTCTTTCTTGTGAAACTCAAATACCACACGGCAGGCAACGCTATTCCACATGTGATAGTCATACAAACACCATATCGTAGCGATAATATACCCCTGGATGAGAGGATTCAACTGTCCACTACATCCAGAACAACGGATTTACTTTTTTCGCCTCGTGTTGATACACCGTCGCCCCTTTTTCTGTTGCGAAACTGGTCGGCTGACGGCTTGTTTGCTGTCGAGAACATAGAAGTATTTGAAATAGGTATTGAGCCTAATGATATAAGTTCAAAACAAAAATGAAGATTTCAATAATCACTGTTTGTCTTAATAGTGCCGATACAATAGAGGGTACAATAAAAAGTGTCCTTATGCAGGATTACAAGGATATTGAATATGTTGTTGTCGATGGAGTTTCCACTGACGGTACACTCGAGATTCTTGCTAAGTATCAGGGAAAAATTTCAAAATGTATATCTGAACCGGACAGAGGTGTATACAATGCTATGAATAAAGGAATTAGATTGTCCACTGGCGATATTGTGGCTACCTTGAACAGCGATGACGTGTATGCCGACGAAACCATTGTCGGTCAGATGGCAGAATTTATGCAAGAAAATGGCTTAGATGCTGCATATGGAGACTTAGTATATGTTGACCACAGAAAAAATACCAATCGTATTACGCGATTCTGGAAGACTGGTGAGTATAAAAAAGGCGCCTTCTATCATAGTTGGGTTATACCGCATCCAACTTTTTTTTGCCGAAAAGAAGTTTTTGAGAAATATGGTTATTTCAATGAGAAGTTCAGGGTGGCAGCAGACTTTGAGCTAATGCTTCGTTTTATTGAAAAGCATCAAATCAAGGTCGGTTATCTGCCAAAGGTAATTGTGAAAATGCGTACAGGAGGCAAAGCAAATATTCTGCGAGGCATCATTCGTGGTAACTGGGAAATTATAAGATCTTTTCGGCTGAACAACCTTCGTTTGTCTCCGTGGTTCTTCGTACTCAAGCCAGTAACGAAAATCTCGCAACTTTTTGCGAAACCAAGCAAGTAGAACAATAAAACTTTCGATTATTGAAATCTCAAGCACATCCAAAATGCTCGTGCGAATAATCTTAATCCCCATAAATGCAATTTTGATAAACATTGGTTTTCTTGTCTCATTTCCTATCAGATATGGCATAGATATCCCCGAGGTAACTTTCCCGCCTTATAAAAACAGCTTTGTGTTTCTGACGCTGCTATACGTCTGGGCACTGGCTTTTTTCGGGGTTTATAAGAGCAGGTTCAGGTCATCGTGGAACCTGTTAAAAAGAGTCTTTTTAGGATTATTTTTGGGAACTCTTTTGAGTGTAGCCTTCGTCTATGTCTTCAGGGTCAAATTGGGGGCTTTCCCGAGCAGCGTTTTTGCCATAGCTTTTTGGACAAATCTGTTCCTAATCTTCAAGACAAACCAGTTTGTCTTAAAGTCTGGCAGGAGAATAAAAAAGAAAATAGTGATCATAGGTGAAGGTGATATAGATGAGGTCATGATAAAAAAGGCAGACGTGGAAAGAGTTAGTATCGATGACATCAAAGGCATAACCAAACACACAGACGCAGATGAGATAGTTATTTGCGGGAGAATACCAAATGAAAAAGACCTGGGCCTTATAACCTATCTTGCACAAAAGCTGAAAATAGACGTGGTCTTTAGTCCTGCCTGCTATGTACAACTGCTCCCAGAGAAAATTAACGGTAATAATTCGGCGCAGTCTCTGGCTACTTTTGTTGGCAGGAAACGGGACGTCGATGAGTTCCTGATGAGAAGTCTCGATATTATAGGTAGCTTGGCCATTTTGATTGTCTCTCTGCCTTTGATTATTCTTGTCACTATATTGATTAAATTTACTTCCAGGGGACCTGTTCTTTATAAACAGCAAAGGATGGGTAAAGACGGCAAAATTTTTACCCTCTACAAATTCAGAACTATGATAAATGACGCCGAGAAGCAGCTTGGGCCTGTTTGGGCAACGGAGAACGACCCACGGGTTACTAAAGTTGGCCGATTTTCGAGAGATACACGCCTTGATGAAATTCCGCAATTACTTAATGTCATACTCGGCCAAATGAGTCTGGTTGGTCCACGACCTGAACGGCCATACTTTGTCAAACGTCATAAAGCCCTGATGGAGATACGATTGGCTGTCAAACCAGGATTAACCGGACTGGCACAGATAAGAAACGCCTACGATTTACGCCCCAAACACAAAATCAAGTACGACTATCTATATATCCAGCGACGTTCGTTACTATTGAATCTTTATATCCTCGCAAGGACTATTCCCGTCGTATTATTGAAAAAAGGCCAGTGATTATCTCTACGGCCATGCGTCAGTGGATAACTCTGCAAATCACCAGTTTTCTGCTCTTTTCGCTGTTCACCCACGTTGAGTATTCTTGCTTAGTATTCTTACCAAACCCCAGCTTTTCATCATCACTTTTAACAATTCTTACGATGTAATTGGCCTGCTCAGGAATCTGCTCACTGTACTCCAGGCCTTGACGCTCTGCATAAAAAGCTATCCGTTTGTCTGGGATAGCTACAATATCCGTGGGAGCAGTGTTTTTCCTCAGCCATTCCGCAGCCTCTTTATAACCTTGTTTTTCCCATCGTAGCGGAGTTGTCCTGATGAATTTTGCCGCACAAATACCAAATCCAATTGCCATAAGTATAAAAAACCAACGTCGTGTATTTTCTTCCATAGCCAAATCCCTCTTGGAAGTTCTCCTACTTAGCCAACTGGCGATTACATGCAACCCAACTGGTATATAAAAAACGGTAAATGCAACCAGAGCCAATGTGTGTCTTCTGCTGAGAAACGCCCGTGATTGCCAACACAGCATTGCAATGTTAAGGATAATAAATGCTGCGGCGAAAAATATCTGTTCCAATGTCTTTGATTGCTTTCGGAAATAATAGTAGCAGCCTATTAGTAAACTTGGAACGAAGTAATAAACCAGTGTCTCGCACATATTGGTTATTAATGTCTCATTTCCTATTACCCCCTTTATTGATAAACCAGCCAGACACATATTCATGTTAAGGGGAGAATCAATGTTATTGTTACTCATACTCAACAATGCTGGGAATTTCCACACGCCCTGGTCAGGGAAAACGTATCCTTTAGACCGCATATAGGGAATGGCAATAACAGCAAAGCCTGCTAAAAATAAAATTAAAGCTCTTGCTACCTTTGTTCTCTTCATTTTGTTTTGAGGCCGGATAAGGTTAAATAGCAGCCATGCGCCACCATATAAAACCAGTTGGCAGCCCTCAGAACGGACTAAATATCCTAATCCTGCGATTATTCCTGCCCAGCCAAACATCCAGTTCCTGCGATATTGTGCACCTAACAACAAAAGCAAAAAACCAACTGCTAAAAACATTAGGTGTGGCCATTCGGGCAGTGCATCACTGCCGAATTTAGCCGAATCCGGTAAAACACTCAAAATCAGGACACCCCAAAAACTTAGTCGTGAGCCAACAAAATAACTTCCCACAAAATACAATGCTATAGAGGCAATTACTTTGCTTATAAGCGAAACAAGCTGAGCTGAAATAATCCACCCTTGAATTGACTCTGCATCGTAAAGTAATCCCACTACCTTATGCATGAGATGAATAAGAAACGGATATCCCGGACATGGTGGCATATTGCGCACAGCCTCAACAGGATTATCCGCAATCTGCCTCGCACATTCGATGTACAATGTACCATCTTTTGCAATCAGAACCGTTGTGGCAATCAGGTATATTCCTATGCCAAGAGCAACTGCTAATAAAATTGCAAGATAAATAAGGTCGCGTTTTTCGATGAGCCGATTTGCGTCTTTATCAGCGACCATTGAGGCTCCTTATCCTTTTAGGACCGCTGTGCAACCTATTTGAGTAAACGGGCTTAACAGCAATTTATCTCCTTTGACTTTCGGCCTCGGTTTTCAGACCCAAAATTTTCTAATACAACCAGACCACATTCGCTACCCAAAATAGCACTCCATGGTAACCTGTCAATGTTAAAACCTGCTGAATCTTCCCTATTTTAACATATAAGAAGAGCCCCTCTCTTAAACCTCGTAACGGGTGATAGGTTAATTTTCTTCCTTATCCTTCGTTTTAGGTCCGGGAATCATTTAATTTTTCGTTTGAAAGCCAAAAATCTGAAAAAAGCGTAATTTCCACGATTAACCCGGCTAAAACTTGTGCCGATACAATATTTATAACTTGCAAAAGCTTTTTTGAGTTAAAAAAGGAGAACTTAAAATGGGGATTCAAAATTGGTCTGAAGATATCATTCTTGCGGATCTACCGCAGGAACCGGATATAGGCGACGAACTTAAAACTATTACCGAAATCGTGCGTGACAGAGGTGACTGCGACGCGGTAATCGATTTTTCCCAAGTCGATATTGTTACTTCTTCGAGTCTTTCAAAGTTACTGAAGTTGCGCAAACTATTGGCTGATTGTGGCCATCGGCTTATTTTCTGCAGCGTTGCACCTGCAACAAGGGGTATCTTCACAATAACTGGTCTCGATGGAATTTTTGAAATTGCTGATGACAAATTTATCGCATTAGCAAGCCTGCAAATGGTTAATTAGCCAATAAGTCGGGTTTTCACTTTGCGACTTATTGAAAAAAATCATCCCCCTGAATAAAGGGCTTGACAGCTGAATTTTTTTCCCTAATACTATTTTATCCTCGTTGAGCCGGTTACGAAGACCACTGTCAAAAACAGCGGTATTCGTAATCTGCTCACAGGGTCCTTGTAAAATCGGGACAAAATCAAATGAAGGAAGAAGTTCTACAAGAAATCGAGCAGATAATAGGTTATAAATTTTCAAACAGACCTTTTATAGCCCAAGCATTTACACACTCCTCCGCGGTTGATAATCGCCTGTTAAGTAATGAACGGCTGGAGTTTTTCGGCGACGCCATTTTAGGTATGGTGATTTGTCAAATCCTCTTCGAGCGGTTCAGCGATTATCTTGAAGGGGACATGACGAAAATAAAAAGTACGCTTGTCTCTCGGGAGACGTGTGCTCTGGTCGCCAAGACTCTCGGGCTGCAACAATTTCTAAAAGTTGGTAAAGGTATGGCTTCCAGCCGTGCTTTGTCAGGCTCTCTCGCCGCTGGTTTATTGGAAGCTGTTATAGCTGCGATTTATATTGACGGCGGTTTTGTTGCTGCGCAAAATTTCATCCTAAGAACATTCAATCCATTTGTTGAACAAGCAAAAACAGAACAAGCCCAGGGTAATTTCAAATCCTTATTGCAGCAATACACACAGGAGCAGTTTAATACTACACCTGTTTATGCATTACTTGATGAAAAAGGGCCTGACCATAATAAATGTTTTGAGCTGGAAGTGATTATCGCAGAGCGCCATTTTCCAAGTGCCTGGGGAACAAACAAGAAAGAGGCAGAGCAAAAAGCCGCCTTCAATGCCCTCGTTGAATTAGGCATACTCGAAGACAGCTCACCGGCGAACAATGACTAAAGCCGCCATAAGCAGATTAAGTAATCAGACAATCACTCTGTAATTAGCCAAGCCAATGCATACAGGACCAATGCAACTGCAATTATGAAAACAACAACTGAGCCGAATAAAATCGCTGCTTCTTTAATAAAATTGCCTGCAGTAATCTTCGGTAACTTCGTTGCTTTATAGACGACAGCTATCGCGGCTGCTAATGGCAGCAGCCACAACACAGACTGCGGCTCTGCACCAATCTTTTCCGGCACGGTAAAGCTCGCCATTACAAAAGCTGCAATTATCGACATTTAACCTCCAGCCATTTCCGTTCTGCACAAATGAGCCAAGTAAACAGCGTTGACAATACACAGAAGGTTAAGCAGGCCAGATGTCATTGTGTATACCTGCCCAATTTCGCTTGGCCAGCCGTAAACAGGATAAGCTCCGCCATCGGTATAATACCCCAATATCACCGCTACCGGCGGATTCATAACTTGTGCCACTTTCACATAGATTGCTGATGTCCCAAACAAGTCAACTACACCTATCGAGCCGATATATAACCCTGTACAGAAAGTCAAAACAACAGCTGCGAATATAACCATGGCTCGTTTTTTTTCTCCGAGCACGAAATGGCCTGCACCAGGGATAAGCCAGGCCAGCAGTCCTACAATCAATAAAAATAGTACTTTGTTTTCTTTCGAATACCGTGACATTAAGATGACTCCTCCAACTTCGATGGTGAACTCAGTCGAACCGATTTTGTCGGTGCGTTAGCATCTGTTGTCTCCTCATATCTCTCAGCCCATCTGAAACTCATACGTTTTAATATATTTTCAGGGTCGAAATGCACTGCTGCAGCACTCTGGCTTTGGATATGGTCCTCCCTATATAACCGCTTCGCCTTGATTTTCTCATATTCCGCCTGGTCAAGGCGTTTCACCGAAATATCTTTGATAATATAAAAGCTCATATCCGGCTTAAACTCCATAATCAAGGGGGCATTGTCAACCGTATTACTATCCTGCGGCACAAGCGAATAAAGCTGATATATGAACCGGGCCTGTTTTGCACCCCCATTTATTACTAACTGAAGGGCTGGGTTGCTGGCATTTTGCACAGCCAATGTTCCCAACATCGCATTTGAAATCCTTTGCAGGTCTGTAAGACTTTGTACCCGGAATACATCAGGCTCGTTTGGGTCTTTTTTCGCCCCCGTGCTTTCCTGCGAAAGCAAGAACGGGGTTCCATAAAGGTCGTTAAATTTATTAAACGCGCTGTCCCAGCCATCTTTTGCAGTCAATTTAATAAATTCTTCAGCTTTATTTCTGGTTGTATCCATTGCGGCAAGTTTCTTCATATCTTCGGCCACTTTTTCCCTAATCGAATAAGTATTTTCACTCTTTGGCTGCTCATTCGTGTCCAATATGAGCCCGTCGGTACTGAATGTTTGATTTATGTTTTGTGGCTCAGAAGCCGGTTCAGCTTTAATCACACGTACAAGTGCGATTATCTTTCCATATAAGTCTCTTAACGGCCCGATATTTTCATACATTTTCGGCTTCGGCATGTTAAGGAGTCCAAGGTCACTGGCTTTAAGTTCATCAATAGCAAATACAACCTGGGGCAAAACCACTGCAATCTTCCCATAACTTTCCAGGTACAACATTCCAAGAGTCCTGTCGGCCTGAAAATCTGTTGCCGCAAGCAGGCCTGTTTGCCCCGCGTATATCTTTATTTTATACTTTTTACTCAATTGCTCAGCAGTAACAGTATAATCTCCAGCCCGTCTCTCGTTCTTTGTATCATCCAAACCGGCTTCAGTGAGTGTCTTAGCCTCCTGCAGTATCTTTTCCGCTTTGGAATTTACCTTGTCCTGCAAAAGCTTATCTGAAATGAAGCTTGCTACCTCGGCATAACTTTGGGCTTGTTCGATTGGCAGCGAATCAGGGTCATTGGGGTCAGATGGGACCGTTTTCGTGAATTGCTTTGCATTCTTTTGGTAATATTGTTCTTTCTCCTGTGGCGTAGGGGGAGTTACTACCAGTGAAACATCATCGAGCCGGCACGCAATATATTCAAGCTGAACTCTGTCAGGCAGCTTGTATCCAAAACCATAGGGATTCTCCTCACTTACAGTTCCGGCGAAAAACTTCTTGTATTTGTCAAAATGTTCGACCATCCTGCCTTCATTAGGTTCAGCAAGAGTTTCCGCAAATACAGACGACTCAAATTCTACAAGTTCCGCATTGATTGTTTCATTCTCATTGCTCACCATATGCATTATCTGTGAGCTTGTCACATCTTCGCCCGAGCAAATAACATGGGAATACTGCAATACTGCCAGCAATTTCCCAAACGTTGCCCACATCTGCTCTTCTGGAATTCCATGTCTATCTATTAGAGACTGGATTACCTGTGAATATGTTGCACCCTTGAATAGTCGTGGTATTATCTGTCCGAGCAATCTGCCCACATCAGCATCTGCAACTCCAATCCCTACAAGACGTGCTTCCTCTTTCAGTAGAAACCAATAATAATCAGCAGGCATTGAACGTCTGTAAATATTGCTGATTTGTTCATCGCTGATTCTGTAGCCATTTGTTTTTATCATTCGTTTTATGTGATTAATCAGCGCCGGCGAAGCTCTCTGCTCTGTAAACAACAGTTCGCTTAACAGAATCGACCGTAAATCCTGGGACCTTAGTAGCTCATCCGCTGCCAGAAGCCGCAGAATTTCCAGTTCCTGATGCGCTGAAACTAAATCGTCTCTTGTTATTTCCTTGTTATCCGCGTAGTAGGCCACTGCGTCGCGCCGTCCTGTCGTCATTCGAGCAAAGTATCTCAGGGTTGGGCCGGCTATAAAGCCGAACATTATAACGACGACAACAATGGCCATTATCTTCTTGTTATTTTTACGAAACCACCTCATTAAATTCATGGCTTTACTCCAAAAACTGGCTATATTGCAATTGGCTAAATTCCTGCCTACCGGCAGGCAGGGTTAAATAATTACCACTGCCCAAGCACCAGTTACCAATCACCAAGTATATGCAAAAACCGGAACATTGCAAGAAAAATAGGCTGTAGCAGTTGCTGCCCTGCCAAAGCGGCTGCGAAGGCTGGAAGCTTGCTACGTAGCTTGTCCATAAGGGACAGGTACCACAGGTAGCACAAGGTTACATAAGAAAGAAAAATAAATTTCTTGCACTTATAACGTGAGTAAAACATAATAATCTGAAAAGGGATACTTAACGCGGGATGCTGGATACTGGATACTCAATGTTTGTTAAAATGACGGGTAGCTAATTAACCAAATTTAGGAGGCTTAAAAATGGACGAGAACCAGGCCAAACAAAACAATTTACTCGACACGACTGACTGCCTTGAAGCTATTGGAGTATTCAGGGGATGGAAAAACTTTTTCTTTATAATTGCAGCACTTTGTCTGCTTCTGCTTCAGATATCCTTCTGGCTTGTTGACCGCGGTCTCATTAAACCTTGTGATAAGGCCAAGAGTGCGAAGAAAGAAGAGATTAAAGAGGCCGCAGAAAAGGTAGCTGTGGAGCCAAACAAGCCTATTGAAGAATCTCAGCAAAAAGCCGGTTTTCCCTTTGGCATAACTTTCGAGCACTTAAGTCGAACCATTCGTATCGTTAATGGTCTGCTCATATTGACGGCTGTACTTTATTGCCTGAGTATGCTGTTTAGCTTGAAGGTCTCACTTATAGGCAGACTCGGCGGAATAAACCATATCAGCCGAGCATTTTTCCTCTCGCTGATTTTGGTCATTTTACTGCTACCCTGGCAAATCGCATTTGATGGTATCTTTCCAGGAGTAATATATACCCCTTGCGAGCTGGTAAGGTGGTGTTCCGCTGAACAAAGCAGTATATTTGCTACCATTATTCATTACTTACGGTTTACCGGATATTGGCTGTTGGCAGCATTATTTCTTATTTTCTCACATATCCGCAGCTCGCGATGGACAAAGGCCGTCCTCTACAGACTCGAAGTGATATAAGAGCTACCGTTTAATGATTTTGTTACTGCTGACGGGTAAGCTGAATTATCAAATCTCGCTGGCTGGGGTACTGCTGCAACAAGTTCTGTCTCTGCACCGGCTCGAAATCGGCAGTTTCAAAACCTGGTGCAACGGTCGTTCCCATTAAGGCAAAATCTCCGCCTTTATTTAAAAAACAACCCTGCCAGCTATCTCTTGGCACGGCAACCTGTACGCTCTGGCCGTTCAAAACGTCGTGCCCTAAAGTGATAACCTCACTGGACCCGTCCGGATGAAGCTGCAGCATCGTTACCGTGTCGCCTAAATAAAAATGGAATATCTCATCGCTTTTTACTCTGTGCAAAGCTGAAAATGTATCAGGCGTAAGTAAATAAAGAATAGCGGTGCTGAAATTCCTGTCGCCGGTATATCTCGCAGGCAGTGCCGCCTTTTCTATTTTATCCTGACATCGATAAGTCTCAACATAGAAACCGCCCTCCTGCGGTAAAGGCCTCATTCCAAAAAAACCGATTATTTGCTCAGCGGTCATTATCGGATAATCAACTCAACTGAAAAACTATTTCTCACAATTTAAGCACCCAACATCACAACGTCAAGACCTGATTCAAAAACAATGCGAGCTTTACTTTATAAAATCTTTGGATATACTTAACGTAACGAGCAAATAATAAGACTGGATTCCAACTAAACTGTTATCAGGAGTATAAAAATGAGGCAGGTCGAGCGCATAGGGGTGTCACTGGACAAGAAGCTGCTTTCTATGTTCGATAAGCTCATTACCAAACAGGGCTATGAGAACCGCTCGGAGGCCATACGCGATTTAATCCGCCAGCAGCTAAGTACCGAGAGCTTAAGCCATCCGAAAACAAAGGCAATAGCTGCCGTATTTCTCGTTTATGACCATCATTCGACAAAGCTGATGCAGAAGCTCACCGATTTGCAACATTCCCATCTTCTGCAAACAATTTCTTCTATGCATATTCACTTGGACGAGCACAACTGCATGGAGATTATTGTACTTCGAGGACGTGTGGACGAAATCAAAAGAACAGCGGAAAATATCCTGAGTCTAAAGGGCGTTAAACTCGGACGCGTTAACCTTGTCCCAGCTTAACTTGCATGCGACAGTCAAGATTTCCAATTGATAATCTGCAACCAGTAAGTTATAATTTCAATTGTCAGGGCGATTAGCTCAGTTGGCTAGAGCGCACGGATCACACCCGTGAGGTCATAGGTTCAAATCCTATATCGCCCATTCTTTAATACAAAAAAACAGGTTCGGCACCTCATCGCCGAACCCGTCTCCCCCTAAAACCAACAACAGAATCTTAGTCTACGACGAACTGTTAATCCTCTGGTTGCTTCATAGGACAGTTGGGCTCTCGTCCCCAATGACCCCTTCGTCCCCAGCGGCCTTCTGGCCCTCCCTGCCCCATTGGCCCTCTTCTCCCTTCATCGCCAAAACGCCCTCTCATCTGCTCTCTATGAGTCTTAAACTCCTCAAGACTGATAGCACCATCTCCATTAGAATCAATCCTCGCAAATGCTGCCTCTGGACGCCCTGCTTTTCTTCCAGGGCCTTTGCGGTCTTTTGCTCCTTTACCAGCTCCAGGTTTGCCCTTGGCACATTGTCCTTTCAACTCTTTTAGCTTGGACTTCTGGTCTTCCGTCAGAATTCCATCAATCTTTGCTTTGGTGCTAACCTTAAGAACCGCCTGGTCACCGAGCGCTTTACCAAGCTCAGCCGCTGCAGCGCGAATTACACTTTCTTCAGCTCCTGATTTTACCGCTTCTTGCAGGGCTTCTCTCTTGGCCTTAACAGCATCCTGGCCAGCCTTCATCTGCTCTTTAACTTCGCCCTTAAGAGCTTTTAACAGTTCAACCTGACTGTCACTGAGACCAAGCTCTTCCTTCATTTTCAAAATCATCCCGACTATACTACCAGACTCCATGCGGGGGCCTCCAAACGCCTTGCCGGCCCTATAGCCGCGCCCACCTCTGGGCTTGGCAATCACAGGTATCGAAATGCAAGCAACGATTAAACCCACCAAAATTAATAAACATGCCCTTTTCATTTTTATGCTCCTTTCTTAAATTAGAAACCAAATTTCCAAAGACTAAATATTGTGACCAATTTCACCATTTAAGACGGGATAGCGTCGCTTTTTATTGCAACAATTTGAAAAATTTCCCCCACCCTTGCCCCTATCGAAAATTACCTTCACCGTCGAATTGAAATGCTCTCTTATGTGTTTATAAGACGATAGTTTTCTACATTGCCTGTTACAAATCTGAATCTTGACTGTCGTATGCCCCTGCGTCTCCCGCCACGTCTTCTTGTCGAAGACAAGAGTGGGGGGGCAGCGGGTCAGACAAGTTTCGTAACTCTTGCGATTGACCAGTTTGTGGAAGTTCTATAGGCGGTTGTGAATCAGAAGTTGAAATTGACTTGATTTCTATGGGTGGCTTGGCTTGATTCTCTGTAGCGGTGGTAAGCTGCTTATCCGACTGTGTTGGTACATTGGATTGAGAATGTATAAATTCTGCTACTTCCTTGTAATCTTCAGCACCGTGACAATCTTGCTCGTATTCAAAAATCGTTTTGCCATAGCTGGGTGCTTCGGCCAGTTTGATATTTCTTCGGATATAAACTGGCAAAATCGTAGCTTGCGCCCAGGCACAGTTGGTTTCGCGTGCGTTTTCAAGGAATTGCTCGATATCGGCCTTGACTTCTTTTGGAAGAGAGGCCCTGCTGTCGAACACACACAGCAATACCCCATTAACTTTCAGGTTTGGATTAATCCTTTTGTTGACAAGCTCAACGGTTTGCAGCAGTTTTCCGAACCCCTGAAGCGCCAAAAAATGCGGTTGAAGCGGAATCAAAACCTCTTTGGCAGCAGCGAGGGCATTTAGCGTCAGCAAACCAAGCGAAGGAGGACAATCAATAAGGCAATAATCGAATTTGTCTTCAACCTCAATAATGGCCTCCCGTAAGATGGTTTCCCTGCCGACCACACTTACAAGCTCGGTTTCGGCTCCAACCAAGTTTATATTTGCGGGCAGCAGCCAGAGATTGGGACGCACGATTAGAAGCTCTTGCTCAAAACTGGCTTGCTTGACCAGGACTTCATAAGAGCCGGACTTGACATTTTGCGGCTCGAGGCCGAGGTGTATGGTCAGGTGCGATTGAGGATCCAAGTCAATAACGGCAACTCGCAGACCCATAGCAGCAAGGGCTGCTGCGGTATTGACCACCGTTGTGGTTTTTCCCACCCCACCTTTTTGGTTTAACACCGCGATTATTCTCATCCTTGACTCTCAATTATAGAGCAACAGATATCATCGGTGCACGCCCCGCCCCTACAAGGGGTGGGCTTCAGGCTTTTTGCGTCTCTGCATTTAGTTTTTTAAAGACGGCATCAAGCACTCCATTGACAAAGGCGGACGACTTATCCGTGCTGAATTTTTTAGCAAGCTCAATTGCCTCATTTATTACAACTTTAGGCGGAATATCAGGACAGAACTTCAATTGAAAAACCGCCAACCTCAAAATGCTTTTGTCAACAGGTGATAATCTGTCGAAGTGCCACTTTATCGTTGAATTAGCTATCAGTTCGTCGCACTGCGCCTTGTTTTCCCATGCCTGCCTTGTCCAATCCGAGGCAAGCTTACGAACGAATTCATCGGTTTCTGCTTCTGTAAAGAACTCATCTAAAAACTCCAGCAGGTCTGAACCCTGCACCTCGAGTTGATATAATCCCTGTATTGCCAGCTCTCTGGCCTTCGTTCTCTTGTCAAAGTTCATAGTTCGTAGTTCATAATCAATGAGCTACTTATATTTGCTTGATTACATTGGCTATTTCCATAGCTGTTCTTGCTGCGTCGGCACCGGCATTGCCCATTTTCGTGCCAGCCCTCTCGGCCGCCTGCTCGAGCGTATCACAGGTCAGCACGCCAAATACAGCAGGCGTGGTTGACTCGTAATTGATTTGTCCGATACCCCGCGATACCTGCTGACAGATATAATCGTAATGAGCAGTCTGGCCTCGTATGACCGCACCGAGACAAAGCACCGCAACGTACTTGCCACTTAGTGCGAGTTTTTTAGCCACTTGCGTAATCTCGCAGGCACCCGGCACCCAGATTGCAGTTATCTGCTCATCGGAAGCACCGTGACGCTGAAGACAATCTATAGCACCTTCAAACAATTTTGAAGTTATAAATTCGTTGAACCTGCTAACTACGATAGCGTAATTGCCCTTGCCGGCTGCTACCTGGCCTTTTATCTCTTTTATCATAGTTTCACTTCTCCAGTCCATTCTCTGCCCCTTGGGGGCTGCGAAGGACGAAACAACGTTCCGTACCGATATAGTATGAACGAATTCAGGTTAGTTCACGAGCCTTATGGCAACCGCACATTATAAGACTATTGACAGCAGCTTTCCAGAAAAACAACTGCTTCGGTTTGATTCATCAGCCGAGCTACTTGCTAACTTTTGCAATTGTAAGAGCTTATAACAAAAAATCCCAGTAAAATTTTGCGGCAAACAAAAAGGTGGCAAGCCGGCAAAAACCACTAACTCGAGGCTATTTTATGGGCGATAGGTGATTTGTGATTGGTGATTACTTAACCATTTAACTTGCAACAAAGGATTTCCTGTATGACCTTGGAAGATATGACATTTGGCTCCTATGATAAAGCCGAGCGAAAGGCATATAAGGCCTTTGAGCTTTATGAGGATGGCAAAATGTCACAGGCCCTCGACGAATTGGAGACAGCTCTCGAAATAAATCCTTCTAACAGTTCGCTGCATTTCAATAAGGCCCTGACCTTAGATTCCCTCAACAGGTTTGAGGACGCAATAAGTGAATACGAAACTGCGCTGCAGTTAAATCCTGATGATTTGGAGATATTAAATTCACTGGCGGTCGATTACACTCGGACAGGTCAATATGACTTGGCTATCGATACTTTTGAGCACATCCAGCAGCTCGACGCGAATTTTGAGCCCTGTTATTGCAATCGGATAATTACTTATACCGAAATGGGACTGCACGATTTGGCCGAGCAGATGTTTTATCTTGCCCAGCAGATAAAGCCTGATTGCGCTCTGTGCTATTACAATATCGGCAATAGTCTCTTTGCTCGAGGCCAGTACAAAAAAGCTGTTCGCTGCTGGTCAAAAACAGCCGAGCTTGAGCCAGGTCACCCACAAATTAGCTACCGAATCGCCCAGGCCTATTGGTCCGATGGCGACAGCGAACGTGCCCGTGAGTATTTTCTTGCAGAGCTCCGCACCAACCCTGGTGACGTTGATGCCATCCTTGATTTCGGCTTGTTTTTGCTCGAATCCGGTGATATCGAATCTGCAAAGGAAAAATTCAACCGGCTCTTTGAGCTGAAGGACGATTTTGCACCGGCATTTTTTCATCTCGGAGAGATTGCCTTTAACAACGCGGATTTCCAGCGGGCAATAGAACTTTTTAATCAGGCATTACAGGCAGATAACTCCCTCACAGGGCCAAACTACAGGCTGGCTCAATATGCGCTAATGACAGGCAAATTAAAACAGGCCAGAGCATATCTGATTTCTGAGCTGCAAACTTCTCCCGAAGATGCTGATACTCTGGTTTCTATGGGCTCGATGTTTTTAACAATCGGCGAGCTCGATTATGCATCACACTGCCTGCTGAGAGCTGTCGATATCGACTACGCCGATGCGGATGCCTACTACTATCTTGGTCTCGTTAGAGCCATAAAAGGAATATTCGAGGATGCTGCAGAACTCTTTGCCCACGCACTTGATATTAACAGCGAACATATCCCGGCTCTAAGAGACTCGGCTTTTGTTTACCTGGCAATGGGAAGACTCACTGACGCTAAAAAGAGGGTCAAATATGCCCTGGATTTAGCCGGCGATGACCCGCTCGTCCCCTTAGGGACCGTAGCACGACAACTAAAATCTCTCAGCCGCAAGATTCTTCTGGCTCAAATAACAGAGCGATTAAGGGATTCCCTCTCGCGCTTGTGGCCCGCTGCCTCCCCACTCTTGTCTTCGACAAGAAGACATGGGGGCAGACGCAGGGGCAGGCCCCGAAAAGCGTAAACCCCGTTAGAAAAATTATCTCTAATGAGGTAAAACGCAAAATTAAGGACTGTCGAAACCCATAATTCCTAACTCTTAGTTTTTCGTTCTGTTTTTGACCATCTGCCGCTAAAACCACTTCAACTGCCACAAACAGCAAAATGTGCTCTGATTTATCAGGATTTTTGCTAAGTCCATTGATAAGAGTTCGTCTGGGCGTAGACCCAGCCGCAGTCCCGAAAAGTTAGGAAACAATTTGCAAAACTTCGCTAATTGCGTTAAGCTATTTCGTTGTGCGTATTGGGTATTGCGTAAAAAAACCGGCACTATACGCATCACGCAATACGATATATCGGCCGAGTGGCGGAATGGCAGACGCTGGGGACTTAAAATCCCCTGTCCGAAAAGGACGTATGGGTTCGAATCCCATCTCGGCTACTGCTTATATTTCGAGCTATATAAGATAGTCAAATGAACAATCAAGAGATAACAACGTACTCGTCCCGGCAACTTGTCGGGGCGAAGTGTTCCGTAGCCCGAAACGCCAAGCCGTAGCTTGTGCCACAGGTAGCCAGATTGGAGATGAATAATGGCGAAAAAAACCGCAAAACTCGTTGACGTAGATAAACCCAATTTATACCGCCAGATTTTCCCCTATACCGAATTTCCCAGGATAGAATTCGACAATGAACAAGTTGACTATGACATACCGGACGAAATCTGGATAACGGACACGACTTTCCGCGACGGCCAGCAGTCCAGGCCACCATATACCCCGGAGCAAATCCTGAAAATATATGACTTTCTGCACAAGATAGATGGCGGCACCGGTTTGATTCGCCAATGCGAGTTCTTTTTATACTCAAAACGCGATAGAAAAGCGGTAGAGCTCTGCAAAGAGCGAGGTTACAAGTACCCTGAGATAACCGGCTGGATTCGGGCTGTGGCAGCCGATTTTAAGCTGGTCTCGCAAATGGGACTTAGCGAAACTGGCATTTTGACATCAGCAAGTGATTATCATATCTTCCTGAAGCTGCGAAAGACACGGGCCCAGGCAATGACCGCATATCTTGATATTGCAAAGGCTGCTCTCGATAATGGTGTTATACCACGATGTCATTTCGAGGATATCACGCGAGCCGATTATGAAGGTTTTGTCCTACCATTTGCAGCTCAGTTAATGAAGCTCTCTGAAGAATATAACAAGCCGGTAAAAATACGCCTTTGCGACACGCTTGGATTTGGTCTTCCCTGGTCTGCGGTTTCTTTGCCGCGAAGTGTTCCAAAGCTTGTCCACGGGCTTCGACAAATTGGGGTTCCGTCAGAGCGGCTGGAATGGCACGGTCATAACGATTTGCACAAGGTTCAGGTAAATGCTGTAACGGCCTGGCTATACGGCTGTAGCGCCGCCAATGCCGCAATATTCGGCAGTGGCGAGCGAACAGGCAATCCCCCCTTGGAGGCGCTTGTCGTTGAACACGCTCAATTAAAAGCAATGACTGACGGTGTCAACTACCAGGCCATCACCGAATTAGCCGAGTACGCCAAAAAAGAGCTGGGATTTGATATTCCGCACAACTACCCGCTCGTCGGAACGGACTTCAATATGACCAGGGCAGGAATTCATGCAGATGGTTTATTAAAAGACGAGGAAATATACAACTGCTTCAATACAAAAAAACTGCTCAATTGTCCTTGTGGTGTGGCAATTACGGATAAAAGCGGCGCAGCGGGTATCAAGCACTGGATAGAAGCCAGGTACCAGATTGAAATCCCCAAGCACGACCCTCGTATAGAAAAAATAAAAGACAAAATCGATGCCGAGTATACAGCCGACAGGGTATCGATGATATCGGATGAGGAAATGTTCGAGTGGATTCGAGAAGTATTCGGTGACGACCTGCCGCCTTTAAGAAAATAAGTGGATTTATCCGCCCCTGCGACAGGGGCAGGACGCATCGACGCCTTTACGCTAATTATGCCGGATAAAAAAATCAATGGTTCGACACCACTCACCATTGACCCTGAGCGAAGTCGAAGGGTCAAAGCGGTATTGTTCGACCTTGGAGACACTTTGCTGAACTTTGGTAAAGTCAAAACGACCCGGATTTTCATGGCTGGGGCAAAAGCATCTTACGACTTCCTGAAAAATCTGGGCCAACCGGTTAATCATTTTAAATATCAACTCTGTCTAAACCTGATACGTTTGCATATACGCCGCCTGCTGTGGAATATAATTGGACGGGATTTCGATACGCTGGCATTATTAAAAAAGCTCGGCACGAAAAAGGGACTCGGGCTTGACGAGCAACAGTGGCGGCACCTGGCATGGCTTTGGTATGAGCCATTGAGTAAAATCGCGCAAGTCGAGCCGAAAATAATAGAGACCTTAAATACCCTTAAAAAACTGGGGCTTAAGCTCGGCATAGTCTCAAACACCTGTGTGAATGGCTGTTTCTTAGAGCAACATTTGGAAGAATTGGGCATACTTGATTTTTTTACAGTTAGAGTTTACTCGTATGAATTTACTTTCCGAAAACCAGACGCTCGAATTTTTAAGATTGCTACAGACAGAATCGGCGAGCTGTCTGAAAATATATTGTTCGTAGGAGACCGCATTAATAAGGATATTAAACCTGCGGTAAAGGCCGGCATGAGAGCCGTCTTAAAAGCCGCTTACACCAATGACGGAAAGAAAATTCCGAAAGGAACCTGGAAGATAAACCAGCTTTCCGAACTGCCGGGGCTGATAGAAAAAATCAACACTGAACAAGGATAGTGAAAAGCGTAAAATTATGGTATAAAATCCAAAGTTTGGATAAGATTACTTCGCTGTTATATTACGGATAATAGGAATTCGTGTATGAGCGTAACTAATGCAGCTTTTCAGAGGTGTATTAACCCTGATTGCGGGGCACAGTTCGACTGCGGACAGGCGCTGTTTAAGTGCCCCCAATGTGGCGAGCTTTTAGATGCACAATATAACTGGGACAAAATCGAGGTTCCAAAGAAATTAAGTGATTTTGCCAAACGCTGGGCAAATAGAAGCAATCCACTGGACCTTTCCGGTGTATGGCGATTTCGTGAGCTGCTTAACTTCTGCGATGACAAATTCAAAGTAACCATAGGCGAGGGCCAGACTATCCTGCAGCAAAATGACGCTGTAGCTGAATACGTCGATATGAAGCCGGGGCGTTTGTATCTGCAATACGAAGGGCTGAACCCGTCCGGCTCATTCAAAGACAACGGGATGGCAGCGGCATTTAGCCACGCAAAGATGGTTGGGGCAAAATCGTGTGCCTGCGCCTCTACGGGCAATACGTCGGCATCAGTGGCCCTGTATGCACACCACTGCGGACTTAAATGTACGGTCTTTATCGGCTCAGGTCGAATTGCTTTTGGCAAATTGAGCCAGTCGATGGATTACGGCGCCCAGACCATCCAGATACTTGGTGACTTCGATGACTGTATGCGGCAGGTCCAGGACGTCTGTACAAAGCTGGGTCTGTACCTACTCAATTCGCTGAATCCATTCCGCCTCGAAGGTCAAAAAACTATAATGTATCGGATTATCGAAGGGCTTGGCTGGGAAGTGCCGGACTGGATTGTGGTTCCGGGCGGAAACCTCGGAAATTCCAGCGCGTTCGGCAAGGCATTCTACGAGTTAAAACAGCTCGGCCTAATCAAGCAGATACCGCGAATGGCAATTATTAACGCCACCGGGGCAGACACACTTACCGATTTAGTCAATAACAAAAAGCTCCTTTGGAACAACAGCGAAGTTAATCAGAAAATCATCGATGATTATTACGCTGATTTGACGGCCCACAACTTTTCGCCGCACACCTGTGCTTCAGCCATAGAAATTTCACGCCCTGTGAATCTGAAGAAATGCCTGCGGGCGCTCGATATATGTAATGGCGTTGTCCTCGCCGTAACGGACGAAGAGATTCTCGATGCAAAGGCAGTTATAGGTAAATGTGGATTAGGTTGCGAGCCGGCCTCGGCAGCAACAATAGCAGGCCTAAGGCATCTCAGGTCTGAAGGCATAATTGACGCTGATGAGCGGGTTGCCTGCGTGCTGACCGGCCATCCATTAAAAGACCCCAACGTAACGGTCAACTACCACAAAGAAAAACAGGGCCAATTCAGCAACCCACCAATAGAAGCACCGAACGACCTCAATGAAATCATAAAGCTGATAAAATAAAACAGAAAAATGTCGCCCTGAGCGAAGCCGAAGGGAAAGAATCTCAAAAATACTTAGCCCCGCAATCTATTGCGGGGGTTTTGTTTTGAACATTTGGTAATTTAGATTTTGATATTGTCCTTCGGATTTAGATATTAGAATTTAGAATTTCAAACATCCTTGACCCCGTTAGAGAGCAGAAGGGAAAAAGTCTCTAACGGCCTTGACACAATCCGCTCGGTGTTATATACTGCGTGGCTCTTTTCCCTATGGGATTATTTGTTTAATTATTTGGAACGTTTTTTCTTAGCTCGTGCTTCGTAGCGAAGAAGCTTCGCTACTTCGCAGAGTAGTAAAGGAGAATTTGAGCAATGGCAAAGAAACAGGTGTACTTTTTCGGCTCGGGCAAAGCCGAAGGCAATGCAAAAATGAAAGAAATTCTGGGCGGTAAGGGTTCAAACCTCGCGGAAATGACAAACCTTGGCGTACCTGTTCCCCCGGGCTTTACCATCAGCGCAGTGGTCTGTAGTGCATATTACAAATCCAGCGGCAAATGGCCGAAAGGCCTCGAGCAGGAAGTCGACAAGAACCTGGCCAAATTGGAAAAGGCAATGAACGCCAAGCTCGGCGACCCAAAAAAACCATTGCTGGTCAGCGTCAGAAGCGGTGCCGCCGTATCTATGCCGGGCATGATGGATACGGTTCTTAACTTAGGACTCAATGACAATGTCATTGACGGTATTATCAAAAAGACAAAAAATCCCCGCTTCGCTTACGATATTTATCGTCGCTTTATCGATATGTTCGGCGATGTAGTGATGGGCTGTGACCACGAGCACTTCGAGCACGTAATTGATGCAGCCAAGAAAAAGGCGAGGGTCAAGCTGGACAATGAGCTTAATGCAAAGCAGTTAAAGGAAGTCGTCGAAAAATACAAGGCCGTTTACAAAAAGCACGTCGGAAAATTATTTCCGCAGGACGGCCAAACTCAGTTGACTCACGCCATCAACGCCGTCTTTAGTTCCTGGAACACGCCCAGGGCCGTCACCTATCGCAAGTTGAATAAAATCACAGGCCTTTTAGGTACCGCCGTGAACGTTCAGGCGATGGTATTCGGCAATATGGGCGAAGATTGTGGCACGGGTGTTTGTTTTACCCGCAATCCCAGCACCGGCAAAAAAGAATTTTACGGCGAGTTTTTGATGAACGCCCAAGGCGAAGACGTCGTCGCCGGCATAAGAACACCAATCGAGCTGAAGAAA
>Ga0315548_1000174_pt1 | contig 59257 bp, 59 predicted proteins | sample SalMarSW160110MG_2_FD_202540 | JGI IMG/M metagenome (GOLD analysis project Ga0315548, IMG submission 202540) | Salt marsh sediment microbial communities from the Plum Island Ecosystem LTER, Massachusetts, United States - Salt Marsh Sediment SW1601-110 ... | reverse complement strand
ACGGCATAACGTCCAGCTCCGGCAACGCCGGTGCCCTGGAGGGGTCCCACGGAGAAAACGATGATGTTATCCTCTTCAAGAGGGTCTTCATCCCCATTCATTTCTTCTAGAAGGATTCTGAGGCCAATTCCCCGCCCACCGAGGTACTTCTGGTACCAGGTGAGTGGAATCTCGTAATCGCGAATCTTGCCGGTGCTGAGATCTGCATCAACATATCGCCCAAATACGCCCTTCACTTGTTCCTCCTCCTGTAATTTGGCTAAGTATTCTTTAGATTGTTCATACGGATGTCTCCTATAGCTATAGCAGGTATGGACGGATCCGTTGAACAATTGCATCGAGCAGCACTGCTATAAGAATAAATCCACCCCTAATAACGTTCATGTAAAATGGAGGCATGCCGAGAATAGATACTGCTGTTGCAATAGCGCTTAGCAATATCGCACCGGCTAGAACACCTAATAGGTTTCCAACACCACCCCGAAGGCTGACACCCCCAATCACTACTGCAGCAAAAGCCTCAAACAGCATGCCCATCCCGATACTGGGTGCGGCTCCATTAGTTCTTGCAGCCAAGAGCCAACCTGTCAATCCGGCGAGCATACCGCTGAACATGAACACACCAAACAATACTCTATCCACGCGGATACCCGCATTGAAGGCAGCTTCTCGATTGTCGCCAACTAAATAGATGTGTTGCCCAAACCGAGTCCGCGTCAAGAACACGTAAAAGATGGCATACACGAAGATCATCACCAGCACCATTAAAGGCAGGTCGAAGATCTTAATTCGAGCAACTGCGATGACTTCCGGAAGAAGCCGGATAACGCCGTGTCCACTTGTCACAACAAGGCCAAGTGCCCGAAATATGAGATAGCCTGCTAATGTAACAATAAATGAACTTATTTTAAGTTTTACTATTAGGGTGGCATTAAACAGTCCTATCACTGCCCCCATTGCAAGCACAGTGATCAGTGTCAGATAACCATTCAAGAGAATACCAGAGGCATCGAGGCCTGTGCCGGTCAGCCACGCGGTCATGATAGCGGCCAATCCAGCAACGGATTCCACGGATAGGTCCATCTCTCTGGTAGTGATGACAAGAGCTTCGCCGATGGCCAAAATGCCAACAAACACAGAGTGATAGAGAATGTTCCTGTAGATGCCCCACTGCGCAAAACCTTTTATAGTAAAGGAGAGAAATAACGTGACTACGAATAGGAGGACCCAGACTAAGTGATCCAGTACCCAGCGAAGAATAGCTTTTCTCTCAAGTTGCATCACTATATTCTCCTTTCTCTTCTCTGAGAGCTGTAACGTCTTACACTTTCCCCCCAGCTACCAGTTTTTGTATGCATAGGTCAGCAGGGCAAGCAAGTTAAACAAAGGAAGGCCGGTGCAAGACCAGGATTAGCCTTCTGTAATCCGCACCGGCCTATTTACCTCACCGCACAGACTTACTTCCTCTGGTTCCCCCACAGACTGGGATCATCAACGTTCTCGATGGTGACCGCGTTGGGGGGGAGTTGCAGTTCTGGTCCGTAGTCTTGGTACAGCAGAACGGATTCCAGCCCTCCCACGTTGTACGTACCGGGCTTTAGGCATCGGCGATCAATAATTTGATCGAGGAAGATCGCCGCTCCGCGCGCTAGGGCAACAACGGGGTAGTTGATGGTGGACTGCAACCAACCTTCACGTATAAGTTCCAGCCCCATGGGGAAGCCGCCGGTCGAAACGTGTAAGATGTCACCTGGTTTGTAGCCGAGCATCTCAAATCTTGCGGTGTTTGCTGCTGCCATGTGATCGGCGTGGGGGAAGACCAGGTCTGTATCGGGGTGAACGACTAGCCAGTCTTCGGCAATGTTGGCTCCCGTCGTGGCCTCCCATCCGTAGTTAACTTTCGTGGTTATGTCTATTTCAGGATAGTCAGCCATGACTTCCTGAAGACCTTCCTCGATGAGTACGGTATACATGTCTCCAGGATCACCCATGATGTCAAGGACCGTACCGCGTGGCCCGTCGTACTTCTCCGTGAGAAGACGCACGATCTCGTGAGCAGCCAGTATCCCTATCTTCTTGCATCCAGCGACTGAGGTGAAGTCTATGTAGGTTCCGCTCACCACCCTGTCATAGACGATTATGGGAATACCCTCCGCTCGTGCCATCCCCAGACTTGGCGCTATGGCTTCGGCATTGCACGCCGCCACAATGATCGCAACGGGATCTTGGGTCATGGCATCTTCCAGTTGGTTGATTTGCAGCGCGACGTCTTCGTTACCAGCGACTACTACTATGCATTTGTAGCCAGCTTCTTCGACGAACTGTTCTATTGCGGCAGCCGCTGTCGTCTGCATCTCATCGAACTGATTCGGTGCCAAGTAATATACTGTTCCCTTCTCCTGACCAAAGCCCGCCATTCCTACTAATCCAATAAGTAAAACTACTAACACTACCCATCTGCCTCTCACTTTGACCTCCTTACTAGAGTAGAACAATTCAACCCTGCTAGCGGCCTAAATCCTATAACGCGTCGGCTCACCAGCTACGAAATCATGAATCTGCTCAATACTTATCACCTCCTTTCCCGCCTAGTTCATTTCTTTCTCAATCGCGAGTTCCGAGTTTGCACCACGTACGTGAATCGCTCCTGTTATCATGGATACTACATCATCCACCGTAACCTCATTGGTCTTTCCCGCGCCAACCACCTCGCCATGGCGCAATACGACAAACCTACTCGCAACTTTAAAAGCGTATTCGACATTGTGCGTGATCACGATCATCGGGACTCCTGTTCGCTCGCTTATCTGCTGGACAAGCTTTATCGCTTTCCTGGACTCGCCCACTCCCAGCGCAGCAAATGGCTCGTCAAGCAGGGCGACTTTCCCTCCCCAATGGAGGAAGCGACCCAGAATAACCGCTTGACGTTCGCCACCGGAAAGAAGGCCTATTCTGTCCCTTACCGATGGCACTTGAACACCAAGGGTGTTCAGTACTTCCTCTGTTTCCCTTTGCATCACCCCTTTCCTTAATAACTGGGCCCCAGGTATGTTAACACACAATTCACGGCCGATGAAAAAGTTCGCTGTCACACTTGCTTGCTCACACACGGGGCTCTGCTGGTAGACGGTTTCTACGCCAGCATGACGGGCCTCAGCAGGGTTGCTGAAAACAACCCGTTTACCATTGAGATAGATCATTCCCTTGTCCGCATGGTAATTGCCGGCAATGATCTTTATGAGCGTTGACTTTCCGGCCCCATTATCTCCCAATAGGGCAAGGACATCACCGTTGTACATTTCGAGACTTACGTCTTTTAGAGCCTGTACTTTGCCAAAACTTTTCCAAACATCTTCTACGTTCAAAACTGCTTCAGAAGCAATAGAGGTGCCAATACTCATCTTCCAGCGCTCCTTTTCTTATGAATTGGAGTACCAAAATCTGTTTTGCTTGCTAAAGATATAGAATTCAGTAGATTAAACCACATTGTAGTCTCAGCCATGCCTTATCTTCCCATTGGGAGGTCATTCCTCAATATACCCCAATGCCCGCGATATCTCTGTTGCCGTTTTTGTAATTGCGGCGATCATCTTCTCGGACTTTTCTGATCCCTTAAATGCGCGTTTCAGCCCTGTTAAACTGGCTGCTCCCACGTAATCCCCACCATATCCTTTGATCGGAGCTGCAAAACACTTGATTCCCTCTTCATGCTCACAATTGTCGATTGCGTACCCACGTTTGGCGGTTGTCTCAATCTCCTCCAGCAAACGAATTGGGTTGGTGATGGTTTCCGGCGTCCTTTGAGTCAAGGGAAATTCTCGCAGTAAGGAGGCCACCTGATCCGTTGGGAAACCACTCAGAAGCGCTTTTCCTACACCTGTACAATAGGCCGGAGCACGACTTCCGATCCGAGATAACATGGGAAGAGTTTTTTGGCTTTCCACCTTGTCGATGTAGATGACGTCGTGGCCATCCAAGACGCACAGGTGCACGGTCTTCTGGGTATCAGCGCTTAGTTTAACAAGAAATGGATGGGCGGTCTCACGCAGCGGCATTCGACGCAGCAACTGACTACCTAACTCAAGAATCTTATTCCCAAGGTGGTAGCGACTATCCCCGTTGCTCTGGATATAGCCTGCATTAAGAAGTGTATTGAGGTATCGATAGACACTCGTTTTGTGGACCCCGATGCTACTAGCTAGCTCGACTGCTGTCATCCCTTCCGCACTCTGAGCTAACTCGTCGACGACTTTAAGCCCTTTCTCTAAGATCTTCGCGTCTGCCATAGCGAAAAACGCAACTCCGATTAGCGATTATTGAAACTACCATAGCACAAAGATTGACGCTTGTCAAGCGCAACACGAGAAAAGAGTTGAACCATGCTTTGCAATTAAAGAAACAGCGTGCGAAAGTCCGTCTTTGAAAAGAGCTACAGCAACGAACCGACAGAAGACTACAGCGAGAGTGAGGAGCTTCTTCTTCTAAGCACCTGAACCCGCTCAGAGTTGATCTTGATCCTACTCATCAGTCCCCTCGCTCAATGAACCCAATGAAGTTGCGCATGTCTAACTGGGCCAGTTTCTCATCTGTAGGACCATAGTTATCCCATCCTCGAAGCTTGTAGTATTCATCGATTGCACCTTGTAGAACATCCTCTGGAATGGCCTCATGCGCACTATTACCCCGAGGAAGGGGCTCTTGCAGCCGTGCTGGTAGACCATCATCGTTTCGCGTATACCCCTGTTGCGCTGCGGCCAATTTGAGCATGCTAAAGTTTCGCTCACCGATGAGCAGCATCTCTGGCACTCCAATTTCCAGTCCAGTGCCTGCATAGAGAGCTTCACGGAAATGAGGGTAGGGATTATAGCCCAAGCACATTGCAGCATCGAAACCAACGTAAGTGCATGCAATTACAGAGTTTGCAAAGGAAGCTAGATCTTGATGTATTTTGCAGAAACGTGGTTTCTTGTCCCATGACATACGATCTATAGGGCCGTATACTCCGATTTCAGGGGTTCCATACTTGCCTAATCCCTCAGCTCCATCGTCGTGTAATGCTTCCATATGCTGGGCACCACGCGGAGTCGTTGCATAACTCAGGCCAAGAGCCTTCTTTCCTCGTGGATCGTGCATGGGTAGCTCCTGCCCCTTAATGTGCATCGCGAAGTCCGCTCCGATCTCTGTGGCAACCTTATCGATCCCTTCTGCCAGGGTATTTCCGATTCCTTTTCGGAAGGCAATCTTCTCGACTAACTCGACTACCACTTCTGGATCTCCCCACCTGACCTTCTCTTTGATCAAGCCCTTCTCGCTTGCTTCCATAGCAAAAGCGATAGTGACGCCAGCGCTAATTGTGTCTAGGCCGTACTGATTGCAAAGTTGGTTGGCAAGACTAATGGATGACACATCAGCATTTAGACAGTTCGAGCCAAGGGCAGCAATCGTCTCGTATTCTGGCCCACCGTATTTTTCTTCAATTGCCCTTCCCATGAATTCACCTTTGACAAGGCGCTTGCAGCGAATCGGACATCCGGTACAATTATCACGTCCTACTAGGATGTCCTTGAAGTGAGAACCTGCGCCATCGATCTTTTCGGCATCATCGAATGTGCCCTCTTGAAAATTCTTGGTCGGAAGAATCCCTTCTTCGTTTAACCCCATAACCGCTGCAGAAGATCCCCATTTCCCGAATTCCTGGATCCCAGAGTTTCTCATCAGTTCCTGAACGATTTTGTTGCGTATCTCAGCCAACATTTCTGCATCATGAAGGGGTTTCGCTTGCCCGCCTTTTATTACAATTGCTTTCAGATTCTTGCTTCCCATTACGGCCCCGAACCCAGGGCGTCCTGCTGCTCTGCTCATGTCATTCATTATGCACGCGAACTTAACAAGGTTTTCGCCTGCAGGGCCAATAGACGAGACTCGTGCTCCCTTGTATTGTCTCTTGAGAATTTCTTCTGTCTCGCCAGTTTGGAGGCCCCAAAGGGGACTTGCATCATGAATCTCTGCCTTACCATTTGCAAGAGACAAATATACAGGTTTGGCGGCCTTTCCTCGGATGATGATCCCATCGTACCCAGATGTGGCAAGCTCATGTGCCCAGAAGCCTCCAGCGTAACTGTCACTCAGACTTCCGGTCTTCGGAGATTTGGTGATTACAGCATGTCGACCTGCTCCTGCAATTCCTGTCCCCTGCAAAGGACCAGTGGCAAAGATCAAGATGTTATTGGGCCCTAAGGGATCTTCCTTTCCTTCCAGTTCTTCGAGCAGGATCCTAAGCCCAATGCCTCTTCCACCCAAGTATTTTCGGTACCACTCATTAGGAACGTCGTAAGCTCTAATAATTCCTTTGGTTAGATCAACATCCGCGTACCGACCAAAAACACCTTTCAATTGAACCTCCTTTCTCAAGCCAACTTCTTTGCCGTAGACACCGCCTGCATCTCATCAAATCCAAGAAGGTTATGCATACGAAACAGAACCGTACTATCTAGTAGTCTAGAATCTGAGATAGGAAGAGCTTCGTGCGATCGTGCTTCGGGTTGTGGAAGAATTCCTCGGGAGTATTCTGCTCGACCAGCTGACCATAATCGAAGAAGACGATCCGGTCTGCCACTTCACGCGCAAAGCCCATTTCGTGGGTGACCACGATCATCGTCATGCCGCTACGCGCCAAGTTCTTCATCACATCGAGCACCTCTTTGATCATCTCTGGATCTAGTGCCGAGGTCGGTTCGTCAAAGAGCATGATCTTGGGGCTCATTGCCAATGCGCGTGCGATGGCTACCCGTTGTTGCTGACCACCAGAAAGCTGTGCTGGGTATTTTTGTACCTGTTCAGGGATGCCGACACGCTCGAGGAGCTTCAGCGCGACTTCTTCTGCCTTGCTCTTCTTCATCTTCAGCACCCAAAAAGGCGCAAGAGAGACATTCTGCAGTACGGTAAGGTGCGGAAATAGATTGAATTGCTGGAAGACCATGCCAACTTCACGCCGGATAGCTTCTATGTTGCGCAGATCGTTTGTTAGCTCCATACCGTCCACGATGATCTCTCCCCGTTGGTGCTCTTCCAGGCGGTTTATCGTGCGGATGCACGTGGATTTTCCGGAGCCAGAGGGTCCACAAATCACGACCACCTCTCCTTTCTGCATCGTGAAGGTGATCCCTCTAAGCGCGTGAAAATCCCCGTACCATTTATGCACATCGCGGTAGATGATAATTCCTTCGTTGTTTATCACAGACAAGTCTCCTCTCCTCTTAACGTTCTCCTACGCCTAGTGTTTTTTCAATCCTGCGACTGACGTAGGACATTGAATAGCACAAGATCCAAAACACAACCCCGATAAACATGTATAGCTCGAATATGGTTCCGCGCCATTCGAGGTTACCCATTATGCTCCGCGTGATGTTCAAAAGCTCAAGAATCGCTATGAACCCAAACAGAGTCGTGTCCATAAACAGGGCGATGAATTGCCCAACGATCGCTGGAATTACTATGCGCAACGCCTGTGGTAGAATAATCAGTATGGTTGTCAACGCTCTGTTGAGACCTACAGCGTAGGCCGCTTCGTACTGTCCCTGTGGGATAGCTTGTAGTCCCCCACGGACATTCTCCGCCATATACGCTGCCGAAAAGGCCGTAATCGTCATCATCGCACGGATAAGCAGGTCAGGTCGTACGCTAGCGGGAAGAAGCAGCTGTAGCATAATGCTAGCCATGAAGAGCAGGCTGATCAACGGCACACCGCGGATGATTTCGATATAGGCGGTACACACCAGCCGAATGGCCGGCAGCTTGCTCCGCCGCCCGAGGGCCAATAGCACGCCTACAGGAAATGAAAGACCGATCCCCACCACTGCACCAATCAAGTTGAGCATAAATCCCCAGGTGGTTCTTCCCTTAATGACAGGAAGTATTCCCCCCACCCCATTGAGAAAGATGAGGCTAATGGGGAATGATAAGACCCAGGAAACGATTTCCAGGCGTTTACACCAACGGATACCCTTGCCAAGATACCCCAGACCAAAACCAACGGCAGCAGCGATGGCTGTGCCGAAGAGCCATCCTCGAGTCCCCCAAGGAAACGGAAGAATAGCCAACACAACCGATACTAAAGCAACCACGGTGGAAACCCGACGCATCAAGCCACCATGGGCTCCGCTGCTAAACCCCAGCAGGAAAGCGATAAGATAAACAGTTGCCCAGACACGCCACAGGTGTTCCACGGGATAGGTACCGACCAATAGCAGCTTCAGGTTAGCGGGAATAACCTCCCACCGTGCCCCCATGGCCCACCTAAGGAGTCCAAATACGATCGTCATGATGAGCGCCGTTGATACGACAGTGAGTATCGCATTAAACCAGCTACTGAATAGGTTTTGCTTCAGCCACCGTATAACAGGAATCCTCTCGCTAGGAGGTGGAAGTTGGTTCTTGTCAGCGTAACCGGCTAGTTGATTCTCGTCCATGATCAGCGCTCCACCAATTTCATGCGACGATTGTAGTAGTTCATTAACAGGCTGGTCAGTAGACTCATCGTTAGGTAGCTGGCCATGATCAACAGGATCATCTCGACGGCACGACCGGTCTGGTTGAAGATGGTCGTTCCCACGTTCATCAAATCGTAATATCCGATGAGGATCGCCAGACTGGAGTTCTTGGTTAAGTTGAGGTATTGACTAGCCAAAGGCGGGATGATAACTCGCAGCGCCTGGGGCAGTACTACCAAGCGAAGAACGTGTAGCTTTTTCAATCCCACTGCCCTGGCTGCCTCGGTTTGTCCCTTGCTTACTGCGAGAATCCCTGCACGCACGATCTCAGCGATGAATGCCCCAGTGTATACCGATAGACCAATCAACAGTGCCGTGAATGACGTAGATAACCACAGCCCTCCTTCGAAGTTGAAGCGCTTCAGGACGGGAATGGTCAGAGCCAACGGGTTGCCGGAGGTGAGAAACCACCCCGCACCCAAAGTCAGGATGAGTATCGTTCCTGCCCATATAATGGGAAAGCCTGGGCGTTCTGCGCGTTTGAGCTGAATGCGCCGGAATACGTAGACAGCTATTGCCACAACCAAGCCACCGATGATGTACCACGCCCACCTGCCAAATGACTCCGCAGGTGTAATCCAGGGCAAGTACACCCCCCGACGGGTCAGGTAGATTGATCCGGGTAGCCCGATGCTGTTCTTGACCATTGGTAGTGCAGTTAGCATCACCGCAAAGTACCAGAAGAACAGTTGCACAAGCAATGGGATGTTACGTACTACCTCTACGTACAGGCCGGCTAGCTTTTTCACAAGCCAGTTATTGGAGAGACGGGCGATACCGACAATTGCTCCGATGATTGTTGCCAACGCGATTCCGATTAGAGAGATCCGGATTGTATTGACTACGCCAACCCAAAATGCGTACCCATTGACATCAGTCGGATCGTACCGTAAGCCCTCCGAAATGGGAAAGCCAGCCGTATTCCCGAGGAAATTGAAACTAATTCTCAAACCGCATGACCTAAGGTTGACCCGTAGATTATTGAGCAACCACCATATTCCAGCAGCAATAATCACAAGGAATACAACCTGGCCTATTACACGCAAAACCCGAACATCGCGCCAAAAGGGAACCGAATGTGAGGAAGAGACCTTCTTGCTCAATACTTACTTCTTCTGTGTACAAAGAATAGAGCACAGCCTGCTCAAAAACAGGCTGTACTCATCGGTTGAAGACTTTACCGCCACGCGGGGCAGTAAATCAGCCCACCCTGTGTCCAAAGCGCGTTAAGCGATCCGGCTCGTGGGATGTCAAGACCATTGGGGCCCAGGTGACGCTCGTAGATCTCGCCATAGTTACCGACCGCTGAGATAACGTTTACCGCCCAGTCCTCGGCCAAGCCCAACTTTGCACCCATTCCGCCTTCAAGTCCGAGGAAACGTCGGATCTCAGGGTTGGCGCTTTCAAACGTAGCCGCGTTGGCCTGCGTAATACCATACTCCTCAGCGAAGAACGTAGCGAATACAGTCCACTTGACGATGTCAAACCACTCATCATCGCCATGGCGGACTAGCGGCCCCAAAGGCTCCTTAGAGATCGTATCAGGGAGAATTATGTGATCGCCCGGAATAGCGGCAGTGGTTCGCAGTGACGCCAGCTGAGATTTGTCGCTAGTGTAGCAGTCACAACCAGCAACGTCGTACGCGCCGAAAGACGCTTCTGTATCGGCAAATACTTGCGTAATTAGCGCCAAGCCGTGCAGGCGAAATGCATCGGCCAGGTTGCCCTCTGTGGTCGTGCCCGAGGTCACACAGACTGTGGCTCCGTCCATATCAGCAATCGAGTTGATGTCATCAGCCTTACGGACGATGAATCCCTGTCCATCGTAGAACGTTGTTGGGCAAAAATTTAGCCCCAGGTCTTTGGAATCGCGAGTAAGCGTCCAAGTAGTGTTGCGGAGCAACACATCGATCTGACCTGTTTGCAGGGCAGTCAAGCGTTCCCCTGCAGTCAGTGGAATAAATTCCGTATCTACGCCGATAGCGGCGGCGATTGCCCTACCGTAGTCGACATCAAATCCAGTGTATTCACCAGTGGCCGTATCCAAGGCGCCAAAACCCGGGAGAACAGCGTTGACGCCCACAATTAACTTACCTCGCGCCAGCACGGTTTGCAAGGTTTGCTGTCCGACCACACAGATAGAAACAAGCAACATCAACAAAACAGCTACAACAAGTATCCTCTTCAAAACTACCTCCTTATGAACTTTGAGCAAACACCACAGACAACGCAACTTGATATACTAGAAACTGCTACTATCACCTCCCTTCCCTTCAAGCATAAACTTAACTTAATAGCCTGCTTTCGTCAGGGAGCATATGCTTTCCCCAATACGCCTGTCTCGAGTTTCTTGATAGCCATGTACACCACCTAGTCCTGCTTCAGGGGTATATAACTACCACTGCTGAGCATTCTTGTACGCAGAAACCTTCCTAACAATCCCAACAATACCAAGAAGTGACAAGGAAGTCAATTCGTGGGCTTGGTGCGTTAGTAAGAGTATGTTATTATGAGAATAGTATTAGCGGATTGTCAACGCAAGAGGATATGGCCATGGTGATCGCCGAGATCAGTTGGATGTGCGAGTCTTACTGTGGCCTATCCAAGGAAGAGGTCATGGCAAGGATGAGAGAATGAACAAGAGGCTGAAGGCCGCATTTCTTGCTGCGTTGCTAATGGGCAGCGCGTATTTCTTCGGAAGCATTTGCGGACAGTTTGGTCACACCTACGAGTTAATGCTCTTGCCTTCGTGGGATCTGTTGTACCTGTTCTTGTGGTTTTTACTGGCTCTGTGTCTAGTGATGGTGACTGCCGGCCTCGTTGCCGCGCTGGTGCAACCTGTATGGATTGCGTTAACAGCCTTTGCTGCGTCTGGGCTTGTCATGCTAGCAGGCTGGCGGTTGACGATGGTCAGCGCGATTGTGGTCGCAGTGTATGTTCTGGCTGCGTTCTCTTATGACTGGAGGGTATCCAGGGAGCTCGACCACAGGATCAAGTTCTCAGCCGAGTCGCTTAGGGTAGGTCAGGACACGCTGATGATAGCCTTGATCGTGGCAGCCTGCGGATCCCTATATCTTGGGTGCGCGGCACACATTGAAAAGGAAGGTTTCTCGGTGCCAGAGTACTACAAAGGGATCATCATGGAGCAAGTAGAAAAGCAGATTGAGGCTCGGGCACCAGCAGAAGAACGCGAAAGGATGGTGTCTGAGTTTAGAGAGGAGTTTCCAGATGCCGTGGAGGAGTTCATTGACGATGCTTTAGACCCATATGAGAAGTTCATTCCCCTGGGTATTGCAGTGGGTCCCTTCATGTTGCTGGTGACCATCACCCGCCTGCTGGCATGGCTTGCCGACTCTAGTATTAAGGCTCGTTTTCTCCTTGCTTACAGCTCTCCGCTTAACAGAGGTGGTGAGTGAGACACGCCGGGTACGGCGGTTGGTCATCAAGTGATGCATGTGCTGATGATATCTCCGAAAGAAAGCTGTGCACAATGGTCACAAAACTACAACAACTGCCGATCATTCAGTGTATAGATGACTCAATTCTCCAGTCTTATCAGTATGTCGACCGCGGCTGTCCGCTCGCCGGCAATGAATGGGTTCAGATCAATCTCGCTGATCATCGGAAAATCGAGTCCGAGTCTTCCCAGGCGATGCAGAGTCCATATGAGCGGAAGAAGAGCGCGGGAGCATCGACCTTGGCAACGAGAGGGAACCTCGATTCATGAGCAAAAGCAAGAGGAAGAGCTTCTGCTGAGGGTGCAAACAAGAACTGGCTTACCCGGGTTCTCCTTGACCACACGGAGAATTCCCGAGGCGACAACCTCTGCGGCCTCCTCAATATACAAGCGGGGGACGGGAGATGACAATAGCCGAATCAGCAGCGGGAAGGGCAATATCCCCACACTGTTCGACGACCCGAAGGACAAGATTCTTATTGATGGCGAGGACGGCAAGATCGACTCTCCCAGGGAGATCATCGACAAATGCGTAGCAGGGGAGCTCTTCAACTGTGTCATGCTTTGGGTTCACCGGTTAGACGATCCCGTGGTAGCCACAACGTAGGATATTGCGAAGGATCTCACCCGCAACTGATTCTGGACGCGAGCTTGCCCCCACCACAGCGACAGAACGAGGCGACTGGCCGTTCGTAGTATCGTTCACTCCAGCACTCCTGGCTTGTGGGTTCTCGGTGTTGCCTGGCGTGACGTTTGGATTGTACCCGGCACTACGCGCAGCAAAGCTCGATCCAATATATGCGGTATGCTACAAATGATCAGATATTGAAGACCACAAGCAGGAATTGTTACGATTGTACAAAAACCTGAGTGAATAAGGAAAAGAGAGGATCTTGTGCTTGAGACCTGTGAAATCGAGCCAGCTTCCCTTAAAATAGGTGCTGCTATGTCCATTAAGGGTGGATCAACAGGTGATAGAGTTGAGTTCTTGTCCCACGTTTTCCCTTCTCTTACCTCCAAGGACATCAAGACTCTGCGAGAGATATCCTTAGGGGTGCACTATGATGATGGGGAGCTTATTGCCCAGGAGGGAGCCTATACTGCAGGGGTGTATATTGTTCAGGATGGCCTTGTTTCCATCGGGAAATACGCGAGCAAAGGATGGGAAAAGCGTATACTTAGATTCCTTGCCCCGGGCGAAATGTTTGGTCTGGAAGTGGTTTTCCTCGAGCGGGAACCGGTCAATGTTCAGTTCGCTAAGGCAATTGTTGAATCCTCTTTGGTTTTCTTTGAACGGTCTAATATTCTTGCGTATAGCAAGGAGCATCCTCGGCTGTTTGCGGACCTCTGTCGGTGGTTATCCCGCGAGGTGATCATGCTTGAGTTCAAGCTTACCCGAGAGGCAGTGGAATCAATTGATCGCAATCTGGCTTTACTGCTTCTTGCCTTGGCCAACAAGTACGGAAAGAAAAACGGGAGGACTGTCCTACTTGATCCCCCTGTTACTCGCCAAACACTAGCTGAGATGATCGGTGTGTCGATCGAGACAGTGATGCGTGTCCTTAAGCGATTCCGCACACGAGGGCTGATAGAGACTGCACAGAGTCAAATCACCATCATCGATATGGACACCCTGGTGGAGCGTGCCCGAATCAGCTCATTCTACCTCTCTATTATAGAAGAAACCCTGTAACGAAAGGGACCTTTTCTTCGTTTAGCTGAGAGGAGATGCCTCTGGGAGGAGGGCGAGCCGTTCCCCTAACAAGGAGACCCAGGTAACCGAGGTGATGATACGGGATAGCTTAGTATTTGAGATTCCTAGTAGTTGTGCTAGGACCGCTTCGGTGATCTCTGTTGGAAGAAGAATCAACCCCTTCTCCGAGTATTCCCCGTGTTTTTGTGCTAGCTCAAGGAGGAGTTGGTACATCTGCTCCGCGGGCGTCTTGTGATCCGTGGGGCAGCTCCGCCGTTTCATGGAGTAGAGACGTCGTGCTAAGCAATCTATGCAGTAATCCTTAACTATGGTCTGTTCTTGCGCCATCTTAAAGAAGCTTTCCTTTTCAAAGAAGCAAAGTTCTGTTTCGGTGATTGCGCGGGCACGGCTCATGTGCAGCTTATCGGATCCCTGTAGTAAGATTGCCAAACCAATGAGCTCACCCGGTCCAAGGATCTCTGATGTGGAAAGGTAGCGATCCTTCTTCTGTGTCGTACAGTGGTCACTGACAAACCCCCTTGTAATAAGGTAGACTCCGGCAGCGTAAGTCCCAACCTGGTAGATGAGTTCGCCCTCTGGGTAACGGACGTGGAGAGGAGCATAGCTGTCAATGAGCTGCTTCCAGTCAGCTTTCTGTCTTTCATTCTTCTGAATTACTTTTCTCATCGCTCTAATAAAACAGACTACACTCATCCTCCGTTCCAACCAATGTGAGACGACAGGGAACTACATGGCATCTATGAGGGATGAGTATGCCTATTAAGCTGGTATGAGTATGACAAATGACATGACTAAAGTAGCTATCTGACCATGGCTGGAGGCCCTTATTATGCTTCTAACCTTGGACAAAGACTATCCATCTTGCTGAGTTTGGGATGTGAATGATTTCATTTCTAGTGGTTACGGGGCTGCAAAAATGAACTTGTGCCACTGTCGTTTAGCCTAGTCTTGGTATGAGAAGGGACCTATGCTTTCTCGTTGGAGGTGAACGCCTTATGGCGGCTAAGAGAATAACTGAGGTTCTGCAAAAAGAAGCAGTACGGACAACGATTAATCCCTATCAGATGATGTTGCGACAGCTGGATCTGGCGCGTGTGCATACGAGCATTCCGGATGGTATCTGGAAGATTCTTCGTTCTCCGGAACGCTCTCTGGAAGTGAGCATTCCAATCATACGTGATGATGGTGAGATAGAGGTCTTTACTGGATATCGGGTTCAGTACAGTAGCGCGCGTGGGCCATGTAAAGGAGGGATTCGTTATCACCCTGGTGTAACTCTTGATGAGGTGAAAGCATTAGCTGGTTGGATGACATGGAAATGCGCTGTGGCTAATGTGCCATATGGTGGGGCAAAAGGTGGAGTTGTATGTGATCCGACGCGGCTTTCTGAGCGGGAAGTAGAGCGGTTAACTCGTTGCTATACCGCACGTATCCTTCCGATCATTGGACCGAAGCAGGATATTCCTGCTCCGGATGTGAATACAAACGCATCCATCATGAACTGGGTTGTGGATACAGCCAGTCAACTACGTGGTGAAGCAGTTCCTGGTATCGTGACGGGAAAATCCATTGAACTTGGCGGTGCCTTGGGGCGAGCGGAGGCGACCGGGCGCGGAGTGATGTTTATCACAATTGGAGTTCTGCAGCGGCTTGGCATTGACCTTTCTCATGCAACTATTGCGGTGCAGGGTTTTGGTAATGTTGGATCGGTTGCGGCCCGGCTGCTCAGCAAACAGGGTGGTAAGGTTGTCGCACTGAGTGACATCTCGGGTGGATACTACCGCAGTGAGGGCTTTGATATTGACGATGTTGTCCACTATGTAAAGGGTTCCCCGGGCCACCTGCTTGCCGGTTATTGTGCTTCTGGCATAGAGGAGATCACAAACGAAGAACTGCTCACTCTTGATGTGGATATATTGATCCCTGCTGCATTGGAGGCACAAATCACCTCACAGAATGCAGCGCATGTCAGAGCGAATGTTATCATAGAAGCGGCAAACGGTCCCACGACTCCGGAAGCAGACGTTATCCTTGCAGAGAATGAAATCGTCGTTGTGCCAGACATCCTTGCCAACGCTGGCGGTGTCGTCTGCTCGTACTTTGAATGGGTGCAGAATATCCAGTGTCTTCCTTGGGAGGAAGAGGAGACCAACCAGCGCCTTGGGAAAGTTATGCAGCGTGCTCTAAGGGAGGTATTAGATCTGTCCAAGGAAAGGAATATCTCCTTGCGGTTGGCAGCCTTCGTGTTAGGAGTGGAACGTGTTGCGCAAGCGGCCATGCTGCGTGGTGTGTTCCTTTAGCCTAATGTGAAGAGAGGATGAAATGAGCCTTGGTACCCCAAGTGGTCTGCTTGCAGCGGAGCTTGAATCAGAGGTGCTGTTGAACCGTGCAGTGGCTTTCTGTGCCAATCGCTTACATGTAAGTGTGGAGCAGGCTGTGATTGCACTGCGTAACGGTGAAGCGCTTGCCCATAGTACAGTTCGGTATAGGATCGCAAAGGGTATAGCGGGATATCTTGGAAGATTGGAATGTGGTGTTTGCGGTGTTTATCTCTATGGAAGTGCGATGAATGGAGATGCACACATCGCTTCGGATATTGATCTTATCGTAGTTGTTCGTCGCAAACTAGATCAAGCGTATGCACTGTTGCAGAGGCTGGATCTAGCATTGGTGACGTCTTATCAAGGATTGCTTGGGCCGATTCGTGGCCCAGCAAGACTCCTCGATGTTCAGTTCGTGGATGTCGAGGAGCAATGGAAACACCGTGGCTGTGGGGCTATTCTCCGTTCAGTGGAGGCAAGTCCCGTTTGTCTGTGGTGCTAACTTCTAAAGTCTGGAGGCTCCTGTGGGCCAGGAGCCCCCGATCATTCATCGTGCGTGGATGAAGAACTGTTTCATCTCTTGTGGATGGTAAAGATCAAATTGTACTAAGCTCAATACATCCAGGTGTGTCTGGCTCCCTGGATTAACACAGCGCGTCTCTCCTAAATCGTCCTTGTAGTCACCGATGACAACGGACTCGTGGCAGTGTCCTGAAAGAACAAGATAAGGTTGTGTGCGCTCGATAAACCGGCGGATCTCTACGCTTCCCACGTGATCAGGGAGATGAAGGTAGTCGTAGCGCCCGCGAGGGGTAGTCCAGTCAAGCAGTGTGTTGTAAGGAGAAGCGTGGAAGAGATGGATTGTCCGCGCGGGATTGTAGGAGATCTTGCTTTTGGTGTGGGAATCACGTTGCAAATAGGCTTCGAAATCATCGAGGTCGTCCGCGATTGTTGACGAGTGGGCTCGTGTATCCGTGGCAATCCCCACGTCGTAGATGTCCGTGGTGGAATCCATTCCTGATGGCCGCAGCTTGACACGGTTCTCATACTTCACCCAGTCCATTAACAGGGATCCCCCAGGAGGAACGTAGGGATATCCCGCCACCCACAGCCGAGGTATCTCGCCGGGGAAGAACGATTGCTTTTGATGGGAATCGTGTAGTGGAACTAGTTGATCGTTTAGTAGGTGAAAATTTGTTACATCTTCATCGAACGCCTTCAATAAGGGTTCATTCACTCGGCGGTCATCGTTCCCCATAATTGCGTAGATGTCAGTATGGCGATGTTCGAGGAGAAAGCTACCGAGAAGAGGGATAAATTGATCGGTGAAGAACTTCTCTTGTACAACCGCTCCACGTTCGCGGCCAGTGATGCTCTTGACGCTATCTTGTTGAATTTGAAGAGTGCTAGGGGCAAGGTCACCGGTGATAAAGATGGAGGTAAGCTTCCATAGATTGGCGACGCGTAACAGGAGCTCGTAGAGGGAGATATTTCCGTGAAGGTCAGTTACAGCAACTGCTTGCATCATTGCTCTCTCAGAATAGCTTCTTGCTTATAGATGTCAAGCTGGTGAGAGGTGCACGAATCCAAAGGATCTGAAGTTCGTTGATGTTTATAAACTATGGTCGTGCTAAGGATTATCTCAAAGACTATATCCCTGCTTTGGATAACTCATGTTCGATCGCGAGTGCTAGGGAGCTTACTGTGCCCGGAAACATCGAAACACCGTCTTCATTTGCGGGATGAGAGACCAGAAGAGAGTTTGTGTCCTTTGTTACTGCTTGGAGTTCGCTGTAATGCCAGCCTAGACCGAGCACAGAAGCAAGTTCAACAATGATCTTCCAGTTTTCTTTATGAATGGGACTGCTAAGATCAGATGATAACGCCTTAGTTCTGTTGTTAGTATCGATTAGATGTCCCCGGCATTCAATCGGAAGAGACATTGGCAAGACAACATCAGCGTAATTCGTTGTTTCGTTCTGCATGTGGGTCATTGCCACAACAAGGTTAGTCTGTTCCAATTTACTGGCATAGATGGGATCTTTGCCAGGGTTGGCACCAAAGACAAAACATGTGGAAAGCTGGTCAGATGAGGACTCGTTTACTGCCCGGAACCCAAGTTGCATAAGACCATTCAGATTTGCTAGCCCACGAAGTAGCACGATTTTGTAAGATGGTTTGTCCTTGACAAGGCCGAGGATAGCGCGTGCAGTCTCTTGGCCGATCATTCGTTCTTCAATTACAAGCAAGGGGTTTTTGGCAAGGGCGATATGTTCGCGAAGTGATGTAAGCCCATCGTGCGTTTTGTTCTCTGCCGGCTCAGTAAGTTGTTCAATGATTGATTTTGGGTCGCTATCATCGATTACGATGTCGGCATCGCCCAGTCTCCCTTGAAGGCTAACTACAGTTGCACCGGCCCTCTGAGCTGCATGGACCTTCAGGTCGAGAACAAACCCTTCATATGGAGATCTAGGACCAAGAACGAAGATCAGATCAGCTGTAGCGATAGCATCAGTAGAAGTGATAGCACGTGCCGGTAGCCTGACTCCCTTGTCATCACTAAGCTCTTCAATTGTGAGAAGATCCGTATCTAACCCCTCGCGTGCCAACCGAGCGATAAGGTAGGCCTCTTCGTTCGTCAAATGTCCTGCGCCGATTACGGTTGTCGCTGACCCTCCACTGGTGAGCGATTCCTTGATATGATTGAACGCTTCATCCCATGATACCTTGATAAGGCCTTCTTTCGTCCGAATGAGGGGATGAGTTATTCGTGGTTCTGAGACCAGCTTATGCCACCCGTAGCGCCCCTTGGCGCAAAGAATGGCCCCTTCTTTTGCAGGGAGTGTTCTCATGTAGTTGCCGTTCAGGTTCCCCACTTTGATCTCACAGCCAAGGCTGCACAGGCAACACGTTGAATTTGTCTCCATCAATTGAATCGGTAGCTGTTTCTCGAGTGCTGTTCTGTCTTCCAATGTTCCGGTGGGACACGCGTCAACGCATGCACCACAGGAGATGCAGCTGGATTCCTGCCAGGGATGATCAAATGGAGCTTCTATCTCGGTGTCAATTCCACGCCCAACAAAGTCGATGGCGTGAATACCGCAAATATCGCCGCAGACACGTACACACCGCCCACAGGCGATGCATTTACCAGGGTCACGGATGATGAACGGATGCCTGTTATCTGGAAGTTTACGCGATAGCTCGCCCTTGTACGTGTCTTGTGAGGCATGAGCCATCGTTGCATAGTCTCGCAACAGGCAGTGGTTAAAAGCCAGACATCCACAGCCTAAGCATCGCTTCCCTTCTTTCTCGGCCTGTTCATCGGTGAAGTTTGTTTCGTACTCGCTGAAATCGTGGATGCGTTCTGCCGGGGGGCGTACGTATACGGGTATCCGTGCGACTCGGAGCACATCTCCCAGATCCGCCTCCGTTACATCGATCTTTTCGTTGGTATAGATAAATGATGGGGCGGTGTTTTCTTCGAGCAGGTAACGCTCAATTGCATCAGCTGCCTGGTATGCAGCACCTACTGCTTCGACTGCAAATCCGGGACCTGTTACTACATCCCCACCGGCAAATATCTTCTCATGAGAAGTCTGTCCGGTTCCCTCGTCGATTATGATCCTACCGTGTCGGTCGGTATCCACTGGCGACTGGACTAGACAGGCTGTATCTACTAACTGTCCTACGGCAAGGATCACTGCTTTGACAGGCACGACAAATTCGGAGCCGTCAATCTGAATCGGTCTGGCACGTCCCTGAGCGTCGGGGGCACCGAGCTTCATCTTGATACACTTCACTCCGGAGAGAAGACTACCATTGCTGATGAACTCAACTGGCTGAGTGAGAAACTGAAAGACAGCTCCTTCTTCTTCGACCTCAACAATCTCCCTTGGAAGAGCTGGCATTTGCTCGCGGCTTCTCCGATAGAGGACTGTTACTTGTGCCCCAAGGCGAAGCGCCGATCGTGCTGCATCCATGGCGGTATTTCCGCCTCCAATTACAGCGACGTGATCAGGCAGAGGCGTTTTGTTTCCCTCATTAACCGTTCGTAGGAAGTCAATCCCTTGGAAGACAGCTGGATGATCCTTGCCTGGGATAGCGAGACTACGTGTTCCCCATGCCCCAAGGCCGAGAAATATGGCATCGAAGTCTCGCTCCAGGTCAGCCAGTGTAAGTTCTTTTCCTAGGTGCATGTCATTTCGAAACTCGATTCCCATCCTCTGTAGGACTGTAATCTCGCGGTCGAGCACTTCTTGGGGGAGGCGAAAGTCAGGTATGCCGTAGCGGAGCATCCCTCCCATCTTGGGCATGGCATCAAACACTACAGTAGCATGTCCGTTTCGCCTGAGGAAGTAGGCAGCAGACAGCCCTGCGGGCCCACCACCTACGATGGCAATACGGTACCCCGTATCCTTGCCAACCTTGGGGATATAGTCGAATTCCTTGTCTCCTAAAAATCGCTTGATATAGCGGATTTGTAAGGGATCATCGGCTATTTGACGACGGCAAGCATCCTCGCACGGAGCAGGACAGATCCTGCCAAAGGATGCAGGAAAAGGAAGTTTTTCGTAGAGTAATTGAAGAGCTTCAAGAAACAGTCCATTTCCTGTTAGGCTTACATAGCCTTGGCAGTCAGTGTGTGCTGGGCAGGCGAGCTGGCATGGGGCGATGCAATCTCCCCAATGGTTACTCAAGAGCAGCTCTAATGCCGTTCGCCTAACTTCCTCCGCTGCCTTGCTATGGGTATGGATAATCATACCGTCTTTGATTGGGGTGGAGCAAGATGTAACAACTCCCATTCCTTCTACTTCAACGACACAGATCCCACAGGAGTCAAATGGCTCAAGCCGCTCTTCAGCGCATAAAGCAGGGATATCAATCTGGATACGACGCGCTAACTCAAGGATTGTCTCATCCTTGAGCCCGCACACATTCCTTTCATTTATCGTAACTGAGAGCATATGATTCCCTTCTTATTGAATGGTGATTGCTCCAAATGGGCACACTTCATAGCACTGGCCACACTTGATACAGACGGATTGATCAATTTCTTGGTGGTCCCCTTCTCCCTGAGAAATAGCCTGTGCCGGACATTGCTTTGTACATAACCTGCAATTCTTGCATGCAGATGGATCGATCTCATAGTAGATCAACGCCTTGCACACGTGTGCCTGGCACGATTTGTCGATGATGTGAGTGTCATACTCATTGCGGAAGTACTTAGTGGTGGTGAGTACGGGGTTCGGAGCGGTTTGGCCAAGTCCACACAACGAGTAGGCCTTGACTTTGTTAGCCAACTCTATGAGGTTGGCAACATCCTCGGGCACTCCTTTTCCGTCGCAGATACGAGTCAATGTTTCCAGCATTCGTTTTGTTCCTATGCGGCAAAAGGTACACTTTCCACAGGATTCTTTCTGCGTGAAGTCAAGAAAGAATCGAGTAATATCTACCATGCACGTGTCTTCATCAAGCACGATTAGGCCGCCAGAGCCCATGATTGCACCGGTTTGTGTAATTGATTTGTAGTCTACCGGGACATCGGCAAGTTTTGCTGGTATGCATCCACCTGATGGCCCACCGATTTGCACGGCCTTGAATTTTTTGTTCTCTCGGACTCCTCCTCCGATATCAAACACAATCTCCTTGATGGACATTCCCATTGGAACTTCGATCAAACCGCTATGATTTATCTTGCCCGCAAGAGCGAAGACCTTCGTCCCTCTACTGTCTTCGGTTCCATAGTGTGCGAATTCCTTTGCTCCGTGGCGAATAATCCAGGGGATGTTTGCCAGGGTTTCTACGTTGTTAATATTGGTTGGCCTTCCCCACAACCCAGAAACAGCCGGATAAGGGGGGCGCCGTCGGGGTGTTCCTCTCTTTCCCTCGATGGAGGCGATCAGCGCAGTTTCTTCTCCGCACACAAAAGCCCCTGCGCCTGTTTTTATCTTGATTTCAAATGAAAAATCGCTTCCGAGGATGTTCTCTCCTAAGAAGCCAGCTTGGTCGGCTGCGGCAATTGCCTTCTTCAGTCTCTTGATCGCCATGGGATATTCAGCACGCACGTAGATATATCCATGTGGAGCGCCAATTGCATAGGCAGCAATGATCATTCCCTCAATCACGCGATGCGGATCACCTTCAAGAACACTGCGATCCATGAATGCACCAGGGTCTCCTTCATCGGCATTACAGACAAGGAACTTCTCTGGTCCAGGCTCGCGAGCAGCAAAACCCCACTTGACGCCGGTAGGGAATCCCGCTCCGCCGCGGCCGCGCAGGCCAGATGATTTGATCTCTTCAATTACTTCGGCTGGCGTTAGCTCTGACAGGACTCTTTGAAGTGCCTTATAGCCATCGTGTCTTTGATACTCCTCTAGTACTTCGGGGTCAATCAATCCACAGTTTTCGAGAACAATGCGAACTTGGTGCTCGAAGAAACCATCAGCCGGAATAAGTAACTCATTTACTGGTTGACCGTTTAGTATGTGTTCGGTCACGATACGCTCTACATCTTCTGGGCACACGTGTCCATAGGTAAAGCGGTTTTCATCTGCTGTTACGACATCTACCAACGGTTCGTTGTAACACATTCCGATGCATCCAACCCGTTTCATGGTCACCGGTAGGTTGTGTTTCGCCAATGATGACTCAAATGTAGAGTAGACCAGCTCCGCCCCTGCGGCGACTCCGCATGTTGCAAGGCCTACCCACACTTCGGTCACACGGCTCATTTCTCCGCCCTATTGCGGTAGGCATCGATAATTGTGTCAGCTCTTCCTCTGGTCAAGCGACCGTATGTTTCATCGCGGATCATCATTACTGGAGCCAGACTACAACAGCCAAGACAACGGACACTTTCTAGGGTAAACAGACCGTCGCCTGTTGTCTCACCCACTTTGACCCCTAGCTGCTCCTCAAGATGTTCACAAATGGAATTTGCTCCAAGCACGTGACAGGCTGTTCCCTGACAAATGCGTATCAAGTATTTCCCAGGGCGAGTAAGACGAAATTGCGAATAGAAGGTAGCAACGCTGTATACCGTACTCTTAGGAGCGTGAGCATACGTAGCCACACGTGTCAAGTTCGTTTCCGAGATGTATCCATAGTGGCCTTGAATCTCTTGCAAGAGAGGGATAACACTTGCGGGAAAGGGGGCAAAGAGATGTAATAGTTTGTCTACTTCATTGGATACGCCAGTTATTGAGGAATCAGAGTGCGGCATAAAATCCTTTTCAGATACTAATTCTAGAGTATCTCGTTTTCTTGTAGGACATCTCTTAGGCTTTCCTTCTTTTCTTGTCTGTCACAAGTATGCAATTATCCATATTGGTATCTTGAACGCAACCCTGATATTGTAGACCTGCAAACGTATAATGAGCGGAGAGGAAATGATGCGTTACTATATAGAAAGTGATGGGAAAGTGTTTCTTACTGAGCGAAATGGACTTCTTGATCTGCCTCAAGAAGGGGAGATCCCGTTCAAACTGGAACAGATAGGCTCACTTGCTACAAGTTCACCTGTTCTTTTCTGTGTGCCCGAACTAGACAGACACCCCCACAAGTGGTTGGGTAAGGATGAAATCGTCCTGCTGTCCAATATTACCTCGTTAGTGCGTGAGGCAGTGTATGCGGGGATGCCGCGAGTAGTGGTAGAAGGTATCAATAGCAAGGAAGGGGACATACTGCTAGTGAAAGGTAGTAGGGGTTTAACCAAAGGGGTTTGGTCGCTTCCAGGTGGATTCCTTCGGTTTGGAGAGACCCCAGAACAAGGCCTTGTCCGCGAGTTTGGAGAAGAACTTGGAGTGGTAGCACAAATTGAACGGCTCTTTTGCGTAAAGGGCAAGCTAGGGATTAGAAGCCAGCTCCACTGGATCATGGTCTTCTATCAGATCTCTGTCTCTGGGAAACTAAGTCCTGATCCAGATGAGATTGCTGAAGCACAGTATTTCCCACTTGCAGAGGCTAAGGAACTCTTGTTTGATAAGTTAATGCAAGATGTAGTTGCGTCGCTATCATATTCGGATTAACGCACTCTATTATAAGACGTTCGTCGTTATCAACCCGTAACCCGCCTAGCCAATTGGACAGGCAGATCAAGCAGCGAAGAACCTATAGGAAGTCCATACTCATAAGGAGAGTAACATCTGTAACCCAGTTTGGGTCCTGCGTTAGGCCTACTTCTAATGTGATGCTCATGCCTGGTACGGATGGTGTTATTACAAGATCCAGGGACAGGTCATGAGTATTGGTGAGATCACCGTCTCCTACCTGTCTGGAGAAGGAATAGGAAGCGGATAGGGTAATCATGTCTGTGAAATCGTAGTCATATCCTAAGCCAAGTCTCAATTGGTAGGCATTCAAAATGTCGTAGGAACTAGAGGCACTTCCTTGCACAAGAAGCTGTGACTTTGGAGTGGAAGCAAAAGCATAGTTGAATGCTGCCGTTCCCAAGATGTCGTTTGACGCTTGGTAAGGGTCGATAATTTCGTAGCCCAGCCCTAGCTTAATGTTTCCTCCGCAATAACGTGTTCGGCGACCCTTCTCAATGATTCTTGCCATCTCATAAAGATCTAATGGACCAAGACCACCTATTCTAATGAGCCTGGTTCCCTCTATGATTCCTTGTAATACATCTAGAATATCGGCAAGGCTTTCATAAGTGTTGATGTTGTCGATTTCGTAGGCAATGGATTGCAGATCAATCTCGTGTAGAGGGCCAGATATGCATTCTGCTCTTATCAAGTAAGACTCGATCTGCATTGCTCTGACCATTGGAGTCACGTCTGTGAATCGCCCGTAACCAATTCCAAGACTTACGAACAGTCCAATAGCCTTGTATTTGGGATCGGAGGAGCTCTCAATTTCGGTGCCAGCAAAGCCGAAATATGGTGCCTCGGGGGAAAAATAGTACTGTAGACTTCCGGTTGCCATGGCTGAAAAGGAGTATAGATTCAGTGCTGAGATTGTCATGTTGTTATGTATAGACAGTTCATATCCAAAGTTTGGTGAGTTAAACAACCGGTTGTAGTTGAGCTTCAGTTGTCCGCGGTTGATATCCTGTTCAGCTGAACCGTTACAGTAACGATACAGGAAGCTCATCCCAACACTGGATATTGTGCTCTCAGGAGAGCGATAGCCGCAGAGCGACATACCCCAGGCAGAGCTACTGAAGGCGACCACAATAAGAAAACAGATAAATCTGTGTATTCCCCTCTTCATGTACATCACCCGAAATCACTATAACAACTGTAGCAAAGCTGACAATCCTGCTCTTCTTTCCTGTGAGTGACAAATGTCTACTGGTTGTGACTTTCTCTTTATAAGGGTAGGATCTGTTGTATGATCGGAACCTGGATAAATGTGGGAACTATTCTTATTGGAAGTATTGTTGGTTTGTTTGCCAAGAAGAGAGTCTCTCGGGAAATGAATCAGCTTGTTACCATGGTGATTGGACTTGTGACTTTGGTTCTGGGAGTACAACTAGCGATCGAAACACACAACATTCTTATTCTTCTGCTTTCCCTTCTCCTTGGTGGAGCAATCGGGACAAGAATTCGGATTGAGCCGAGGCTTGTGCATCTAGGAGAGAGCCTGGCATGTCGGTTCCCTCGCTGGGGCGACAGTGCGATTTCACAGGGGTTAGTTAGTGCAAGCCTGCTGTTTTGTGTTGGACCCATGGCAATCCTTGGGGCATTGCGTGATGGCCTATATGGAGATTGGCATATTCTCGGTCTAAAGGCAGTAATGGATGGGGTCTCTGCGATGATACTTGCCTCTGGGCTTGGCCCGGGAGTGCTTTTCTCTAGCGTGATTGTCTTTGTCTATCAAGGTGGAATCAGCTTGATAGCGCGCGTCGCAAGTGAAGCTTCCATCAGCTTCTCGTTCTCTGAATCACTATTCCTGGCGGAGGTTAACGCAGCAGGAGGGGTAGTCCTTATCGCACTTTCGCTCAAGCTACTCGATCTGCGTGATGTCAAGGCGGGAAATCTACTTCCCGCTTTGGCAATAGCGCCATTGCTTGTGTTCTTGTTTCGTTTGGTGGAGGGCTAACTGATATGCGATTGTGGAATCGCTTACTGATTCAACTTACCGCGGTTCTTGACCGCTACGATAACCGCTTGTGGGTTTTGTTTGCTGCTCGTCTAATCGTATCCGCTGGTTTCGGCGTGGCAATGCCATTTGTCAGTCTTTATCTTTACCGAGAGTTAGGGATATCAATGAAAGGTGTGGGGACGATTATGCTTGCATCTGCCTTGGTTAGTTCAGCGGGAAGGATCACCGGGGGAGAACTTGCAGATCGATTTGGTCGTAAGCGACTCATTTCGTGCACAATGGCGGTGCGCACAGGACTTTTCCTTCTGATGGCGTATGCGATTTACATCCACGCATCTTATCTTACCGTTGCTCTTGTTTTCCTCTTGATTCGCTTTGTTGGAGCACTGACCCAGCCTGGAATAAGCGCAATGGTTGCTGATATCGTTAGCCCTAAGCGGCGAGTGGAGGCGTTTGGAGTGCTGCGAATTGGCAGTAACGCTGGTTGGGCTCTTGGCCCATCTATTGGGGGTTTCTTAGTCACCATATCTTATTGGTCTCTTTTCCTGGTTACAGCTGCAGCAAGCTTAATTGGCCTAATAATCATTATCTTATTTGCCACAGAGTCAATTCACGTACGCGAGCAGGAACGCTTTGCGCTGAGGAGAGCGCTAGATGTAGGACGCGACAAGACATTTCTGGTCTTTTGTTCATTCAGCTTGATTCTTTTCTTAGTAATGGGGCAGTTTGCGAGCACGCTGTCGGTTTTCTCAACGGAATTCATTGGGATAAGCGATGTACAGCTTGGTTTCTTGTACACCTTAAACGGTGTTGTTGTTGTTTTGTTTCAGTGGCCGGCGGCATTGCTTGGCGGCCGACTGGGAATGCGGCGCGCCCTTGTACTAGGGGCTATCCTCTTTGCTGTTGGCTACTTCTCCGTGGGAATTGTTCCCTCGTTTCCCTTTCTTCTTGGTTCAATGATTGTGATCTCATTAGGAGAAGTAGTCTTTTCTCCGAGTGCTACTACCGCTGTGGCAAACATGGCCCCCAAGCACAAGATGGGGCGTTACATGGGGTTTTTTGGAGTCGCCGAGGCATTTGGCTGGTCCGCTGGTCCATTTATTGGCGGTGTACTGATCGACGCCTATGGAAGCACTGCCCCTCAACTTCTATGGGGAGTAGTTGCGGCAATTGCTGTTGTCGCTGCTATCGGATTTCAAATAGTAGGCAGACACAACGAACCCGTTGTCTAGCCAACCAGCTTCTCAAAAGCTTCTGCAAGGATGTCCATTCCCTCATCGATCTGTTCATCGGTGATAACGAGTGATGTTAAGACACGGATGACGTTTCCGTACAAGCCCGCTGTAGGAAAGATAGCCCCATTATATAGCGCTTCTCTAGTGATCTTTGCAGTTTCGTCAGGAGCAGGATCTTTAGTCTCTCGGTTCCTGACCAACTCCATTGCCATCATTGCTCCTAGGCCGCGTACGTCTCCCACAATATCATAGCGCTGTTTAAGCAGGTTGAATCTTTGTTTAATTCTTTCCCCAACATGAGTTGCTTGCTCAAGGAGATCAGTTTCATTGAATGACTTGATCACCTCGATTGCAGCACGACAAGCAAGCGGGTTTCCAGCATAGGTCCCACCAATTCCACCCCCAACTGGTGAATCCATGATCTCTGCCTTTCCTATTACACCGGAAAGAGGTAGTCCCGATCCAAGTGACTTGGCAACACAGATAAGGTCAGGAGAGACATCGAAGTGTTCATAAGCGAAGAACTTCCCAGTGCGGCCGATGCCGGATTGTATTTCATCAAACACAAGAACAAATCCATAACGATCAGCCAGTCTTCGCATCGCGGGCAGGAACCATTGAGGAGGCACAAGGAATCCTCCTTCGCCGATAATTGGCTCAACAACCATTGTCGCTACTTCTGAAGGATCGACCATGGCGAGGAGTGCCCGCTCGATATCCGTTTCCTTAATAGTAGAACGGTAGAGGTTAGGATAAGGGAGACGATAGACGTCGGAAGCAAAAGGGCCAAATCCATATTTGTACGGTTTGGCTTTGTGTGTCATTGTCATTGTCAACAATGTCCTTCCGTGAAAGGCATTCTCAAACACGAGGACCGCCTTTCGCTTTGTATAGGTACGAGCGAGCTTTACTGCATTTTCTACAGCTTCTGCCCCGCTGTTGAAAAAAGCAGCTTTCTTTGCCCCACTTCCAGGAATGCGCTCACACAGCAGTTGTGACAGTTCAATCATTGGCTGGTAGGGCACAGCAGTGAAATCCGTGTGCAAGTACTGATCGATTTGGTCCTTGAGCGCGGCCACGACTCGGGTATTGCATTGTCCAACGTTAAGGCAACCCCAACCGCCGGAAAAATCAAGGAATGTGTTCCCATCAAGGTCTTCAACTATTGCGCCTTTGCTCTTCTTGATAATAAATGGTGCATAGGTGGTGAGAGGAGAGGCTACATAACGTTCCTTGGTGGAGAATACTGCGGCTGATCTTGGTCCGGGTAGTTCAGTCTGGATACGAACGAAGTGACGGCTAATCATGATTCCTCCCTTTGTAGCGACAAGTACTGTGACAATGCTACCAAAGGCAGCAGGTATCTTTCAACTGGCAAATGGCTCTAAGCAATGCTGAAAATCCGACCTGGTGGAACAAGGATTACCTTGAACTCTAACTCAGAGTAACGTCCACTTGCTGCTGCGATCTCTCTTGCTTTTTCCTTGTAACGACTGGATATATGAAAACAGATCAGCTCTTTCTTTACACATGCTGCTCTCGCTGTAGCGATAGCCTCAGCTAGCGTAGCGTGTTTGTATGCTTTCCGATCCTGTTCATCAAGGAAGGTGGTATCATGGCAGAGGACCTCAGTATTCTGTATGTAAGCAGGTTTTATCGCAACTGAGTCCCCGCCGTAGGAAAACAAACGTTGGTGGTAAGTTTCTGTAATCCTTTGTTTGCCTTCTTTTTGCACCAAATTAACAATCTCTTCTTGTGAGAGACCAACAAGATTCCGCTTTAAGCGATGACGAACCTCTACAATGTTGTAACCTAGAGAGACCTCGTTGTGCACATGTACTGTAGGAAAGGTCTCGACATACCGTGGCAACTGCCCTGCAAGAAGTTCCACTGTATCCCCTGCGGTAAGTGGAACCCACTCCAAGATGTAGTTTAGGTGTCGATTGGTTCGCGCCAGGAAGGCGATCATCTCAGAGATGAGATAGTTCCCCTTTGGATAGTAAATTGTGAGTTTCTTTTCCTTGTCTCCCATTGCATTATTGCGTATGTTAACAAGGGACAGCAGCCCGGCGGTGTGGTCAGCATGCCCGTGGGACAGAAAGATCCGCTTAATAGCAAATGTCTTGTTGCCTAGTATGGAGCTTGCTCCCTCGCCGGCATCAAACAAGATGCGGTCAGCGCTGTAGTAAAGCCAAGTTGAGTAAAGGCCCTTTGAATAGGTTAGAATTCTCATTGTTGTGATGATTATAGCTATCTCATCAATGCAGTTCACGTTGCCGTCCGGCTTTTCTTTTCATAGAATTGTAATTATGGAGGCAGGATAGATGCTTGATATTCATAGGCTGCGTGAAGATCCGATGGGGATTGAAAAGCGGCTCAAGACAAGGGATTCGTCAATTGAACTTGAAGAAATTCTCACACTCGACCAAAAACGCCTTTCTCTGATTCACAGTATTGAACAGCTAAAAGCAGAGAGAAACCGCGGGGCTCACGAGGTAGGCCGATGCAAGAAAGCAGGGGAGGATGCCTCTGAATTGATCGCTTGGCTCTCAGGCGTATCTAATAGAATAACAGAGATTGATTCTGAGCTAAGCAGGATGTTGTCCCGTATCGATCACCTTATGTCGTTGCTTCCAAACGTTCCACATCCTACAGTGCCGATAGGGGTTAAGGAGAACAAGGTTACTTTACGTAGTTTTGGGAAACAGCCACAATCTGGATTTAAGGTCAAGGATCACCTTGCAATTGGTGAGGAGAAGAAAATCCTTGATTTTCGGCGTGCGGCAATGATTGCCGGTACACGATTTCCCATGTACATTGGCCTAGGGGCGCGCTTAGAAATGGCTCTCATCCAGTTTATGTTTGCCCATCACGCAGAGAATGGATATACGCCAGTGATCCCGCCGTTTCTTGGAAATTCAGAGAGCCTGTATGTTTCTTCGCAGCTTCCGAAATTTGCTGATGACATTTATCATTGCGAGAAAGACAATCTTTACTTGAATCCAACTGCGGAAAGCCTGCTCGCAAACCTGCATAGGGGAGAAATCTTCGATGAAGACGAGCTACCGAAAAAATACGTTGCTTACACCACGTGTTTTCGTCGTGAAGCTGGGACTTATGGCAAAGATGAGCGAGGCCTGATTCGGATACATCAGTTTAATAAAATAGAGATGTTCAAATTTGCTACACCGGAGCAATCCTATGCTGAGCTTGATCAATTGGTAATTGATGCTGAAGAAATATTGCGGAAACTTGAAATTCACTACCGTGTTGCACTGCTTGCCACGCAGGATCTGGCACAACAATCAAGTAAGACAATCGATATAGAAGTCTATCTGCCGGCCCAGGAGCGTTACTATGAAGTTTCTTCGTGCAGCAACTGTGAAGACTTTCAGGCTCGTCGCGGGAATACACGTTACCGCCCAGGTGCAGGAAAGAAGCCACGGTATGTACACACGTTGAACGGATCTGGTGTTGCCACACCACGCTTGATGGCGGCAATACTTGAAAACAACCAAATGCCTGATGGTAGGATACATATTCCAGAAGTATTACAGGAAATGATAGGAGAAGAATTTATATGAGTGAAGCGATGGTTGAGGCACGCAATCTCACGAAGCTTTTCAAGACACGAAAGGGCGGACTACGAGCGGTTGATGACCTGTCATTTACCTGTTACGGTGGCGAGATCTTCGGTCTGCTTGGGCCAAATGGCGCTGGAAAGACGACTACTTTGCGAATGCTTGCTACTATTCTTACTCCAAGTTCAGGGACTGTAATGGTCGCTGGATTCGATACGAAAGCTTCACCAGATAAGGTGCGAGAGCAGATTGGGTTTCTTGCCACCGAAACAGGACTATATGATCGCTTTACGGCTGAGGAGACCTTGCGCTTCTTCGGACGTATCAATCGATTGACAGAGGCTGAAATCGAAGAGCGTACCGAGAGAATCCTTGACATGTTAGAATTAACCTCTCTTGCCAGCCGACGTGTGGGAACTTTCTCGACTGGTGAGAAGCAGAAGTTATCGCTTGCTCGCAGCATTATTCACAATCCACCGGTACTTATCTTTGATGAGCCGACATTTGGCCTGGATGTAATGGCTGGACGAGCAGTGATTGAGACAATTCAACTCTTTCGAGAACAAGGGCACACGATCATTCTCTCGACTCACATCATGCAAGTGGCAGAGAAGCTGTGTAGCCGGATCGGTATACTCTATCGTGGTCGATTGCACGCTCTAGGAACGCTTGGCGCGCTGCGAAGTCGCTTTGGCAAGGAGGATTTGGAGGATATTTTCTTTGCCGCGGTAGAAGGAGAGGCAACCTGCTGATCCTGTTGCCCTTTGTTATGGGTGGTATTGTTTCAGAGGAAAAAGTTGTGGGAGGTGAATGGGTAACATATGTGGAGTAATGTTCGTCTTCTCTTTGCCAAGGAGTTGATCGGCGCCCTTCGCGATCGTAGGACGATGATCCTCACTATCTTTTTTCCCCTCTTTTTCTACCCGTTGATCTTGGCAGTAATTGGACATTTCGCCACAGTGGAACAAACAAGGGTTGAGGAAATGATTCCAAGGGTGATTGTTGTTGACCATGCGCAGAATATGGGATTTCTTTCCTATCTTCAGCTTAGCGCAACTATTACTCCACTGTTTTACGACAACACAGAAGAGGGGCTCGCCGACGTTAAGTTGGGAGTTGCCGAAGCGATGATGGCGCTGGAGAAGGAAGCTGGTAAGCCGGAAAGTGGCTTGGATGTTACGCTCTACTATGACCAAACTACCCAGGCAGGAACAGTGGCAGGTGCTAGAGTGAGTACGTTTCTCGAAGATTACCTAAGAGAGGTCATACGTAGCAAGCTTGATGCCCTGGGTGTTGACTATGATGTATTATCTCCTCCGCTAAGTGTACATGTAGAAGATATTGCCACAAGTGAGTCCGTTGGCAAAATGATAATAAGCCGCCTCTTGCCTTACTTCATGGTTCTGGCCATTTTGACAGGGGCCATGGGGCTTGGAGCAGAAATCACTGCTGGAGAAAAAGAGCGTGGGACAATCGCTACACTTCTTGTTAGCCAGCTCTCACGTACTGAGATTGTTCTTGGGAAGTTCCTTACCGTTCTCACTGTTTCGCTTGTCTCATCGCTTCTGTCGGCAGTTGGTCTTCTTATTGGAATACGCTTTTTCGGTGGAGGACTTGCACCGACCGGAGCGACTGCGACCTTTTCTTTGGGGGCAGGTGCCTTTGGTTGGATGATCGCCGTGCTTGTGCCGCTTGCCGTTATCCTTGCCGCGTTGGTTGTGATTGTAGGTAGTTTTGCTCGTAGTCAAAAGGAGGCAAGTACTTATCTTATGCCAATCTATATGATCATTGTGCTTGTAGGACTGGTATCAATGACGGGAGGAGTATCCTTTCTTGGTGCCCGTTTTCTTATTCCAGTTGCAAATGCGCTCTACGCCCTGCAAGAGATTATCGTTGGAACACTAGAGATCCGTCATCTGATTTATACTTTCGTTGCAAATGCGTTTTGTGGAGGGGTGCTCATCACTGCTTCGATTAGGTTGTTCAAACGTGAAGCGGTTCTCTTTCGTAGCTAGTCTTGTTCTAGGATTCTTCTACTGTGTATCTATACTCGTTGCCCTCGACTGTACCGTTTTAGCGCTTCCTGTGTGCGGCGATCTTCATCCTCCTCTTTCAGTTTGCGGCGTTTGTCATAGGTTTTGCGTCCCTTGGCCAGACCAAGCTCTACTTTGGCGTAGCCGTGTCGAAAGTAGATACGCAAGGCAACCAAGGTGTATCCGCGTTCTTGTACCTTGGTCGCTAGATGGGCGATCTGACGATGGTGCAGTAAAAGGTGTCGGTCACGGTTAGGTTCGACATTATGAATTGTCCCTTCTTTATAGGACGAAATATGTACATTACGTAATATTGCCTCTCCGTCCTTGATCAGCGCAAACCCGTCCTTAAGCGAACACCTACCAGCCCGTAGACTCTTGACTTCTGTTCCAGTAAGAACTATCCCTGCTTCGTAGGTTTCTTGAATGTCGTAATCGTGGCGCGCTTTACGATTAGTTGCTATAACCTTCTTAGCCATGATAAGAAGGCTACTGTATGGAGAGATGTTGCGCAAGTGAATCCTCGTGGCTAGGATAAGGTGATGAAGATTTATGTTGGGACAAGAAATGTACTCAAAGTAAGGGCTACACGATCAGCATTTGCCAAGACATTTCCAAGGGAATCCATACTGGTAGAATCAATAGCGGTTGACGCAAATGTGCCTTCACAGCCTTTTGCTGGAGAGATTCTACGCGGAGCAATCAACCGGGCACGCGGTGCTCTTGGCAATGGTGACTTTGGTGTAGGAATCGAGGCGGGATTGGTGGAGTTCCCAGGATCTGATAGCCCTTTCAGCGTTCAATTCTGCGCCATACTTGATCAATTGGGTAGAATCACAACTGGGCATGGACCAGGATATGAGCTTCCAGAGAGTATTGTAAAGCAATTGCTCTCCGGCTCGACACTTGATTGTGAGATAAGCCGTGTTGCTGGGATGTCTGAGCCTGGAACAACCATTGGTGCGATCGGCTATCTTTCAGGGGGACGAATTGACCGGTCTGCGATCACCTTCCAAGCGGTGTTGATGGCCCTCATTCCTCGGATCAAGAACAGTCTTTACTGCTTGTGAAAGGAAAATAACTTAGTAGCTGTGTATGAGTTGGCGGATTCTTGTGTCTCCATTTCGCTTCATACATCTTGACATCAGCAAGTTGAGCAAGTTCGTCCTGTTGGGGCTGCGTAGTGCGGTGGTTAAGAGGGAAAGAATCTTTCGCTAGTAGTCAGGTGTCTCTCTCAATCAGTCAGGGTAAACCGCGGCGAAAGCGAGCACTTGGCCGGTTTGATACAATACTTCCGCCGCGGTTGTCAAGGAGGCAAAGGCCTAGGCAACCCTCTTTTGCTAAGGCCACTGCTCCCACTTTTTTCACCACCCGGTAACCTTTTCGTAGGGCTAAAGTGGACTTAATCACCAAACTATTAGAAATCATTCATCATAATAGGGCAAGTACTTCCCTCACCCAATAGTGAAACGAAGACTACCTATTTATGGTCCAAATGTCCGTAGAATACGCAGAAGTCCGCCTGCAAAATGAGAGTGGTTTTTGGGTTATTTCTTGAGGGAGGTGTGTTCTTCTTCGATGCAGTGAAACGTAAGGGGTTCACTGGATCAGGCTTGTTCTGTGATCTCCTCGAGGGCCATCTTGTAGGCGGTGAAAGTGTTTTTGGTAAAGCAAACGATTTGTACAAGTTGCAATGCCGAGCCGGCACGTAGACAGTCAATAACTGCCTTCACTGCTACTTCTGCTGCTGCCTGCAACGGATACCTGTATGCGCCAGTGCTTATTGATGGAAATGAAACGCTCGTGATCTTTGATTCCTCGGCAAGCTTAAGGCTCTCTTGATAGGCGCTTTGCAGGATTGGAGCTGATTCTTGCTCGTTCTTATAGACTGGACCAACGGTATGAATGACATACTTTGCTCTAAGTCTGCCCCCAGTAGTTACCATAGCTTTTCCTGAAGGGAGTGACCCATGTTTTTGTGTGTAGGTCTGACATTGTTCAAGGATTTGTCGCCCACCTGCACGATGGATCGCTCCATCTACGCCCCCACCTCCTCTCAGAGAGGGGTTTGCGGCATTTACGATTGCTTCTGTTGGTTGTTCTGTAATATCGCCGAGCAAGATTACAAGTTGTGTACTGCCGATTTTCCGTGAGATTGGCTTTTCCATTGTTCCTCCTTCGGCCTTGTGGGTAAGCAAGCGCTAGTACCTGATGATCAGAAATCCCAGTCTGGTTTGGGATCGGGAAGGGAGATGAGTTGGTCCAGCCTGCGGAGAAGGCCGGGAGGTCCGATGATATCATCTGTGAAGGCTAATCCTATTGCTGGCCGCACCCCTAACCACAGACGAGAGAAAGCATCTACCGATGCTTGTAGGGTTGGTAAATCCTTGTCCTTGCCCGGCTTAGCTTGTGATTCTTCGCCCAGCGTGATCACATAGTTACCAGTGATTCCATTCCATGGGGTGTCTTTGTCCAGGAATTGCTCGATAGGGTCAGCAAGCACGAGATTAAATCGCAGTTCTTTTCCCTTCAATTGTGTCTGTTTCAAACACTCGGTCAAGTGGCAGATTCTAATTTGCCAATATGCGGCGGCATGTAACTGGTTCTCATACTTGGAATCTTTAGTCACCTGACGGTTCTTGAATGGTTGATGAAGCAGGTCTTGCAGCTGAATCCCTTGTGGTTCTCGGATCTTCACCAATCGAATCTGATCACCTAGGCTCTTGATCACGGCGAGCAGCTCGATGAACTGTTCCCGGGTGTTGTAAGACATCCATGAGATGTTGTATGGTCCGTATTCTAAATCCTTTGCCCAACACCAGATGTGATGCGTTAACTCACCATGTGGACCATCGTGATAGCCAAGGCCAAACCCATTGCCCCCGCAGAACATCTCTAAAAGAGTGTTCTGGGGAGCGGTTAGATTGCATGCGCCATGACCGCGGTGACGGGCAAGACGCGATACATGAACCATCTCCCAGTCGTCAGTAGTAAGTCGGTCCGGCATACGTGGGATTAGATTCACCTTCAGTTGTGCTGGATCAAAGGAGTACCAATGCTCGTAGCCCCCTGTTCCAAAACCAAGTTGGTTATAGTAACCTTCCTCAAACATTCCCAGCCCACATACAAGCGTCCCCTGAGCGGCTTCGTGTGCCACTACATAGGCTGCCAATCGGCTTGCTAATCCACGTTTGCGGGCAATCCTGCTTGTCATTACTCCGGCAAGCGCGGAAAATGGGAGCTCCTGTTTAAGGTAACGAATTGTCCCTGGCATGCTCACTACCAGGCACTCAGGCTTGCCGTTTACCTCCGCTACTGTGGTGTGCCCAGCGGTTAAGAACAAGTCCAGTGCATCTTCTTCTCTCTTTTCCTTGGTTAACCAGCCAATCTCCCGCCAAATTTGGCGGATCGCTTCCTTGTCCTGATTATGATTATATGCACGAAACCTTATGATTGATTTGGTTGTCATTGGTCCTCTCCGAGTGGCGTGAAGGCACAAGATCTGGTTGTCTATTGCATGTAGATTCCACCATTGGCATTGACCGTTTCGCCGGTGATGTAGCCGGCTTGTTGTGAGGCGAGAAAAGCGACAAGAGCAGCGATCTCTTCTGGTTCAGCAACTCGCTTCACTGGAATACGTGCTCGAATGGCATCACCTTTTGTTGCCAGTGCTTCAGCATTCATGTCTGTATTGGTATATCCTGGTGAGATGGCATTGACCGTGATGCTTGGTGCAAGTTCCAATGCCAACGACTTGGTGAGCCCGATTAGTCCAGATTTAGCAGCGGCATAGTGAGCTCCATGGCTAGAGCCAGTCATTGCTCGCAAGGAGCAAATGTTGATGATTCTTGCCCAGGATTCTCTTTTCAGGTATGGAAGTGCCGCTTTTGCGACATATACGGCTGCGGAGAGGTTGACTGCCACAGATCGGTCCCAGTCCTTGATAGTCATCTGGTCAATGGTGCAGTGTTGTGAGAAACCAGCATTATTGACGATGATTTGGATCCTGCCGAAGCGTTTTGCTGTCTCTTCCACCATTTTCTTCACCTGTGTGAAGTCGGCAACATCTGCCTGAAAAGGAAACGCTTGTCCTCCAGCTGTTTGGATCTCGTGTACGAGTTTTTCAGCTTGCCTAGTGTTGTTTAAGTAATTGATAGTTATCGCATGGCCGGCTGCAGCTAGCCGCTTGGCTGTTGCTGCACCAATGCCACGCGAGCTCCCAGTAATAATCGCACAAGTTGCTTGCTCTGAACCTTGCATAATGAATCGATTATAGCCTTACTTCGTGGCTCATTCACCTTTTATTGATCGATCTGTTTACGCATGACAAGGCCTCCTTGAATGTGCCAAATCAACTTCCATATTAAAGGCTCAAGTGATGACTCAGTCAACCCAAACTCTCGGGCAGGTTGTCCTTTGGCTTATCGTGAACTAACATGAAGCATTTGTTGTTTGAAAAGAAAAGAGCAAACGATAACTACCTCGGCTTCCACCAGATTGTTGCTGATATAAAGGCTTACTATCTAGCGATAGGATTTACTTTGAAGGAGGATAAGGATGAGCATAGATGTCCCTTATAAGCCGTATCGAATCAAGGTAATTGAACCAGTTGCAATCATTACGCCAGATGAGAGGAAGGAGAGGATCAAGGAAGCGGGGTACAATGTGTTCAACCTTCGTGCACAGGATATTTATGTTGACCTATTGACTGACTCTGGAACTGGAGCAATGAGTCAAGAGCAGTGGGCAGGCCTAATGCGTGGAGACGAATCTTATGCTGGCAGTCGCAGCTTTGAGCGCTTTGAGACAGCCGCGCACGACATCTTTGGATTTCGGCATCTGCTTCCTACTCATCAGGGTCAATGATGTTATTCCTAACAATATGCACTTTGATACTACTCGGGCAAACATCTTGGCGAACGGTGGCCAGCCGGTCGATTTGGTCATTGAAGAGGCGTATGAAGCCGAGAAGGTTGTTCCATTCAAAGGCAATATGGATACAAACAAGCTGCTTTCTTTGATTAATAAAGTGGGAAGAGAGCGAATTCCTTTCATAATGATGACGGTCACCAATAATACTGGCGGTGGCCAGCCAGTTTCTCTCTCCAACTTACGCGAGGTAAGCAAGATTGCTCGCGAACACAGGATCCCATTCTTTATCGATGCCTGTCGATTTGCGGAAAACGCGTTCTTCATCCGTGAACGCGAGGAGGGTTATCAAGACGTTTCTCCAATTGAGATTGCGCGAGAGATGTTCTCGCTTGCTGATGGAATGACAATGAGCGCCAAGAAGGATGGGCTGGCAAATATCGGTGGAATTCTCGCAATGAACAATGCTGAGATTCTTGCCGCAGCGCGCGAGCGGCTGATCTTGATGGAAGGGTTCGCTACCTATGGTGGGTTGGCTGGGCGGGATCTGGAGGCGATTGCCGTTGGGCTATATGAGGTCCTGGATCTTGACTACTTACGTGATCGCATCGGCCAGGTTTCTTATCTTGGAGCTGGGTTAAGAGAGAACGGAATCCCGATTGTTGAGCCAATTGGTGGGCACGCTGTGTACATTGACATACTCAGACTGCTGCCCGATTTCCCTCGACGAGAGTTTCCAGGTCTTTCCTTTGTAGTGGAGCTATATATACGGTCATGTGTACGGGCAGTGGAGATAGGTAGTGTAATGTTCGCACACAAGGGTGAAGATGGAAAAGAGATTTTCCCGAAGCTTGAGCTGGTGCGATTAGCTATCCCGCGGCGGGTGTATACCCGTACACACTTAGATGCGGTAATCGAAGGAGCGACAGCCGCTGCCAGTAGCAAGAAAAGGCTTCCAGGATACCGGATTACTGAGGGAGAGGGTCCATTGCGTCACTTCATTGCTCGCTTTGAGCCGATAATACATGGTTAGTCTTGCATGATTGAAGGGTCTGTGTTATATGGAGAGCTAGCCGCGCTGGCTACCGCGGTATTCTGGTCTCTTACCTATATTCTGTTCACAATTGCTGTGCGATTAATTGGGCCAAGAATTCTCAACCGCCTTCGATTAACCTTAGCGCTTGTTTTTCTTTTGGTCACACATCTGATCGTGATGGGAGAGCCCTTTCCGTTACATATCGAACTCGTTCGATGGGGATGGCTGAGCCTATCAGGGGTTATCGGTTTTGCCGTTGGCGATGCTATGTTATTCCGCGCTTTTTCCTCTCTTGGCGCGCACCGTAGCTCCTTGATAATGACGCTTGTCCCTGTGATCAGTGCTCTGCTTGCTTGGGCATTTCTTGATGAAGCACTGAAGCCGCTGCAGGTTGCTGCTATCTTTATTACAGTAGCAGGTATTGCACTTGTCGTCTGGCGCCCAGACAAAAGCGATAAACCACTGTTTGTCAGACGTTATCGCATTGGGGTGCTTTACGGGATTGGTGCTGTTGTTACTCAGTCATTGCGCTACATTTTTTGCAAGGAAGGGATGAGCGGCGGATTTCCTCCTTTGTCAACGAATGTAGTTCAAATCTTTGCGGCGACGACAGCTATCTGGATATGGCCAGTGCTAAGAGGGCAGGTTTGTGCCACGTTTGCAAAACTACGTTACCGACGTGCTTGCTGGGCAACCATTACTGGAGCGCTTTCTGGGCCATTTATTGGAGTAACGCTTTCCCTGGTAGCTCTGCGACTAGCGCCGGTGGGCCTCACTTCTACGTTAATGGCACTATCCCCGGTCTTCCTGCTCCCAGTCTCACACTTTGTTCTCAAGGAAAGGATCAATATCCGCACCATTGGGGGAACGGTAGTTGCTATGATTGGCGCAACACTCATCTTCCTAGCATGAGATCCTGTCGATTCGGCTTAGTTGAACTTCCAGGCCTTGAATAGACAGAAAGCACCGCTTAGATCTAGAATGAAGGCGAAATCACTCTATCGGATTTGCAGTGGTTTTCGAATAAGACAATCTTCAAGCGAGGTGATCATGAAAAAATCTGTCAAACTCAAGGAGAAAACGATCGTTTACCCGTACATCCCGAATTCTGTACCATCGGTGAAGAACCAGATGCTTAAAGAGGTCGGGGCAACAAGCGTGGAGGAATTCTTCGATGATATTCCGGAAAAACTGAGGCTTAAAGGAGAGATGGATCTACCTAAACCCTTCCTGTCTGAATGCGCCTTGAAAAGGCACGTGGAAGGAATCATTTCAAAGAATAAGGACTGTGAGGAGTACCTGAGTTTCTTGGGAGCTGGATGTTGGCAACACTACGTTCCAGCAGTTTGTGATGAAATAAACCAGAGAAGCGAGTTTTTGACCGCGTACGCCGGTGAACCGTATGACGATCACGGTCGGTTTCAGGCACTGTTTGAGTACGCAAGTATGATGGGTGAACTTCTCGATATGGATGTGGTAAATGTTCCTACGTATGACGTGTTGCAGGCAGTGGCAACATCTATCCGCATGGCCGCAAGGATCACAGGTCGGCATGAAGTACTGATGCCTAAGACAATTAGTCCCGATACGCTATCTAAGGTTCGAGACTATTGCAAGCCCCAGGTAAACATCAGACTACTAGATTATGACTCCAGGAGCGGGCAGCTCGACCTTGCCTCTCTCAAACACAGCATTTCTTCGAATACGGCGGCCGTCTACTTTGAGAATCCATCTTACCTGGGTTTCCTTGAGACTCATGGAAGCGAGATTGCTCAACTTGCACACAGCCGTGGAGCGATCTGCATTGTTGGGGTTGATCCGATTTCATTAGGCGTGTTGACCCCTCCAATCAAGTATGGCGCAGATATCGTATGCGGCGACCTGCAACCGCTCGGGATACATATGCAGTTTGGTGGCGGGCATGCGGGATTCATTGCCACGCGAGATGAAGAGACCTATGTAATGGAGTTCCCTTCCAGATTGTTTGGAATCACTACAACCTCTGTCAAGGGAGAATACGGATTCGGTGACGTTGCCTACGAAAGGACCTCATTTGCGAAAAGAGAAGAGGGCAAAGAGTTCATCGGAACTGCCACGGCATTATGGGGTATCACTGCTGGTGTTTACCTGGCGTTGATGGGTCCTCAAGGGATGCAGGAAATCGGGGAAAGCATCCTAGGGCGAGCTCATTACGCGATGTCTCGAATATCTAGGATAAGAGGTGTTGTGACTCCTAGGTTTTCTACGGGGCATTTCAAGGAGTTCATTGTGAATTTCGATGACACCGGCAAGACAGTTGCCGAGATCAATGAGGCACTGCTTAACCACAGGATCTTTGGAGGAAGAGACTTGACCGAGGAGTTCCCGGAGTTGGGGAACAGCGCGCTGTACTGCGTTACCGAGATTCACACCCAGGATGACTTAGACAGGCTCGCTGATGCGCTAGAGGAGGCCCTACATTAGCATGAACAACATAACAAAGGAAAGATACGCGAATGGGAAGCCAAGACTAAGAAGATTTCATCAAGCTAAATGGGACGAACCAATCATATTTGAGATGAGCTGTGAGGGAGAGCGCGGTATCTTGGTGCCCGACCTTGAACCAGCTATAGAGCGAACGGCGGAGGATGCGATCTCTACCCTGCCTGAGGGCTTGCGCAGAAATCAACCTCCTAGGTTGCCTGAAATCTCTCAACCCCAACTAGTAAGGCACTACACTAGACTGTCACAGGAGACGCTAGGGGTTGATGTGAATATCGATATTGGGCAGGGGACGTGCACAATGAAGTACAGTCCAAAGGTTAATGAACTACTAGCTCGGATGCCCAAAATGGCAGAGCTTCATCCCTTGGAACCCGAAGAAGCAGTTCAGGGAATCCTTGAGATATTCTATAAGTTTGAACAGATATTAAGAGAGATCTCTGGAATGGAACGGTTTTCGCTACAGCCAGGTGCTGGATCCCAGGCAATCTATGCGAATGCCTCGATCATAAGGGCTTATCATGAACAACGCGGGGAAGCGGAGCAGAGAGATGAAATCATTACCACCATCTTCTCCCATCCTTCCAATGCAGCGTGTGCTAAGACAGCTGGGTTCAAAGTCATCACCCTATATCCCGATGCCGATGGCTATCCGGACCTTGTTGCTCTTAAGGCGGCTGTGTCAGAATCTACGGCCGGATTGATGATTACAAATCCGGAAGACACAGGAATCTTCAATCCAAGGATCGAGGAGTTTATCAAGGTTGTTCATGATGCAGGCGGATTGTGCGCTTATGACCAGGCGAATGCCAACGGAATACTTGGGATGACCAGAGCCAAGGAGGCGGGTTTCGACCTATGCCATTTCAATTTGCACAAGACCTTCTCCACGCCTCATGGTTGTGGAGGGCCCGGCAGTGGTGCCATTGGGGTTACTAAGACACTGGCGCCATTCCTACCAACACCTGTAGTTGAGTTTGATGGGCACGCTTATCACTTGAACTATGATTGCCCAAAAAGCATCGGCAAGATACGATCATTCTATGGGGTCGCGCCCGCTATCCTAAAAGCCTATGCATGGGTAATGAGCCTTGGTGCGCATGGACTAAGAGAGGTCGCAAGGACGGCAGTTCTGAATAACAACTACCTACTCAAGAGAGTATTGGAGATACCCGGGGTCAGTGCCCCGTACGCTAAAGGCAAGCGTCGCATCGAACAGGTTCGGTACAGCTGGGAGGAACTAGCGGAAAGAACAGGGATTCATTCCGAGGAGATCGGGCTTCGCGTAGCAGATTTTGGTCTTCACTATTGGACAAGCCATCATCCATGGGTTGTTCCGGAACCGTCCACCCTTGAACCCACCGAATCATTCTCCAAGGCTGATATTGATGAATATGTTAATGTACTGCGGCACATTGCCCATGAAGTGGCCAACAACCCAGATCAAGTCAAGACAGCCCCTCACAACAGCACGATTCACAGAATAGACCCAGCGGCTTTGGACAATCCAGCGGAATGGGCAGTCACATGGAGAGCCTACCAGAAGAAGATCCATGAAGACTCGGAATAGAAGGTGACCTGTCACCGATGAGCGATAGTCAAAGCCTCCCAAGAAAACTGGGCCTGATTGTTAATCCTCTCGCAGGACTTGGCGGACGGGTTGGGCTTAAAGGGAGTGACGGTATAGCTATCCAGCGAAAAGCTTTGCAGTTGGGCGCTGTACCGCAATCGCCTCATCGCGCTGCTGAAGCATTGCAACGAGTAAGGTCCTCCATTTCCGACTTGGGAATCATCACTTATCCCGGCGAGATGGGAGAGGATGAGGCTAGAGGATGCGGTTTCGCGCCCATGGTTATTGGTGCAATCAAAGAGGGGGAGACAACCTCGAAGGATACTCGGAATGCAGCAAGGGACATGTGCAGGATGGGGGTGGATCTCCTTCTATTCGCTGGCGGGGATGGCACGGCAAGAGACATTTTCGACACAGTTGGTGCTACCATGTTTGTGCTTGGAATCCCGAGCGGGGTCAAGATTCATTCGGCCGGATTTGCAGTTAGCCCAGCATGTGCCGGAGAGGTTGCGGCACGTTATCTGCAGGGGCGAGTAACGGGGTACCGAGAAGCGGAAGTTATGGATGTGGACGAAGATCTGCTTCGAGAGGGAATTCTCTCCGCAAGGTTGTATGGATATCTCAAGACCCCATTTGAAGAACGGTTCATTCAGGGAGCAAAGACTCGGAGCAGCAGCGATAGAGCGGCAACAGAGAATATTGCGCGTGCGATTATTCACCACATGAGGGAAACATGCCTGTACATCATTGGCCCTGGGACCACTACCAGGGCAATTACGTCTAGGTTGGGGCTTCCTAAGACCCTAGTCGGTGTAGACGTGGTATCAGGAGGAAAGCGTATCAGCGCGGACGTTAACGAAGCTCGCTTGTTAGACATTATCGACCGTGAAGATCGTACTGCAAAGATCATCATCACCCCAATAGGAGGGCAGGGCTACCTTTTTGGAAGGGGAAATCAGCAAATAAGCCCTAAGGTTATCAGGGAAGTAGGAAGAGAGAATGTGATAGTTGTAGCTACCGCAGAGAAGATCAATTCGCTAAGGGGTCGGCCTTTTCTGGTTGATACCGGTGAGCGGGCAACAGATAGGATGCTAAGCGGGTATATAAGAGTAGTAAGCGGATACGATGAGGAGATTATCTACAGAGTGGCGGATGGGACGCGTTGAGCCAAGGCAGTAAATACGAAGACCGGTTGTTCTGGTAAGCATGCTGATTAGAATAAGTGGCAGTAACCTTCAAGATTTGGGAAGTGATTTTGAGTAATGCAAGAGTACTCTGAACAGAAAGGTTGTGGAATCTTAGTCGGCAAAGTTGCTCTGCTAACAGGTGGTGCCTCGGGTATTGGAAGAGCGACGGCGTGTCTGTTTGCACAGGAAGGAGCCGCGGTAGCAATAGCGGATGTAGATGAGGAACAAGGACAGGCAGTAACTCAAGGTATCACTGAGAGAGGAGGGGATGCTCTTTTTGTTCATTGTGACGTTAGCCTTGCTCGGGAGTGTGAGCATGCTGTGCAAGAGACCGTCAAGCAATGGGAAAAACTAGACATTTTGTTCAATGGTGCTGGAATCACCAGGCGAGCATCCGTGGTGGAGACAACCGAAGAGGAATGGGATCGGGTAATGGCAGTCAATGTCAAGTCGGTCTTTCTCCTTGCGAAATACGCGATTCCAGTCATGGCTAGGAGTGGTGGTGGCACAATTGTCAATACGGCGTCTGGATGGGGGTTGGTTGGTGGAAAGGATGCCGTCTCTTATTGTGCTTCTAAGGGAGCCGTAGTGCTGCTGACCAAAGCAATGGCCCTTGATCATGGCGCACAAAACATTCGCGTCAACTGCATATGTCCTGGCGACACAGACACCCCCATGCTACGCAATGAAGCCAAGCAGCTGGGCATTCCCCAGGAACAAGTCATAATGGAATCCGCAAAGCGTCCATTGCAGAGAGTGGGCAGACCCGAAGAGGTCGCGCAAGGGGTCTTGTACCTGGTGAGTGACGCGTCGTCCTTTGTCACTGGTACTTCACTGGTCATTGATGGGGGCGGATTGGCAGGATCGGAATAGGAGAGGATTATGCGCGGGTTAAAGGATAAACGGGTTCTCATCACTGGTGGAGCAAGTGGCATTGGTGCGGCCACAGTGGAGCGGTTTCTGAATGAAGGTGCTTGTGTTGTTGCACTAGACTGCAACGATAAGGCGCTAGGCGATATAAAGGAGGAATTACCGTCGCTCTTTGCTACCATCAATGCCGATGTATCGGATGTGGACGATGTGGCACATGCGTTCAGCGAATTGGATCGACTACTGGGAGGGTTGGATGTACTGATCAATAACGCTGGGATCAGTTTTCGTCAGCCCGTAACGGACATAACGCCCCAGCAGTGGTGCAGGGTAATGGCTGTCAACCTCAATGGGGTATTTTTCGTCGCTCAACAAGCCGCTCGACGGATGCTGGCTGGTGGTGGTGGCGTGATTCTGAACATGGGTTCGACCAATGGGATAGCTGGCTATCCTTTCTACGCCGACTACAATGCTTCGAAGGCAGGTGTCATAGAGCTAACACGTTCGATGGCACTTGAGTTGGCCCCAAAGGTGCGAGTCAATGCTGTCTGTCCTGGCTTCATCCTTACACCAATGCAAAAGGCGGAATATGCTCCCGAAATGCTGCACACCTTTGAGAATAAGGTGCCACTGAAGCGAGTAGGGCGCCCAGAAGAGGTTGCGGCACTGTTTGCGTTCCTTGCCTCTAGCGATGCAGCCTTTATTACCGGGCACTATTTTCCGATCGACGGCGGGGAGATCACAGGTGGGCTAGCGAGCCAGGTGTGATAATTGTTGTGGCAACGCCCCTCGCAGTGCTCGTGGTGTACTAGAAGTTAAGTCGATAATTGCTGAGGGACGCCCACTTGTCGTTGATTCACATACAATCAGCTCAACTTTATTGCCAAACTGTTCTATTATTTGGTCGATGTTGCTAAGCGGTGGTTGCCCAGAGCGGTTGACGCTTGTGCCAAACAACGGTCGGGCAAGTACGGCCATGACTTTGGTGAAGAATGGATGATTAGGCATGCGTATTCCTACCTTTCTTCCCTTGACTGCCGAAGCGGGTGCCCGAGCTGTCGCCCACAAGAGGAAGGTAAATGGACCAGGAAAGAAGTCTTTGAGTATCTTGCGAGTTTCCTCGTTCAGATAAGCGAATCGCTCAATCAGCTCAAAGGTTGGCAGGTGAAGGGTGAATGGATGCTGTGATGAGCGGCCTTTCATTGTCTGTACACGCGCAACCACCTGCTTATCCCAGGGGTTTCCACCAATTCCAAAGACAGTGTCAGTTGGAAAGACTAGCACTCCACTACATTCTAGCATTTCGTTTATTGATTGAGAGAGGTTGGGGTCATCACTGCGAAGAACCAATGGATTCATGCGGAGATGAAATGGATGACGTCGCCGTCTTGCACAATATAATCGTGTCCAGCCCGATGAACTTGTCCTTTTTCTCGTAGTGCTTTCTCCGAGCCCATGGAGATGAGTTGTTCGAGAGACATTACTTCTGCAAGGATAAACCGCTTCTCAAAATCCGAATGGATCTTAGCGCCTGCCTTGGGGGCAGTAGTTCCCTGAGGAACGGTCCATGCACGCACCTCAGGCCCTTCAAAGGTGAAGAATGTGATCAGGTCAAGGAGTTGATACCCAGATTTAATCAGTTCCTCGAGCCCGGTCTTGTTGAGGCCCCATTCTTGTAGATAGGCTGCTTTTTCTTCAGCAGTACTTGCTACCTCTGCAATTTCTGCCTCAATCAAACCACGGATTGTTATCGCCTTCGTGTTGTGTTCTTTGGCAATAAGAGTTACAAGCTGTGAATACTCATTCTCTCCTTTCTCTCCCACGTTTGCTACATACAAGAGCGGTTTGACAGACAGAGGAGAGATTTCACCTAAGCTGTCCTCAATTTCAGGAGCTATGGGGATGTCCCGCAGGGGTGTACCTTTTGCCACCTGACCTTGCAGGTGTTGCCAGGCGCTGAGTCGAGCAGCTGCATGGTGACCTTTCCCTTTTGCTTCTCGCGCTAAACGTTCTTCTACCCTGCCCAGAGTTTCGTAGTCTTTCAACAGCAGCTCTGTGTTTACTATGTCGATATCTCGGAGCGGGTCTATCTTATCTGTGATATGTGCGATATTTGGATCAACAAAGCAGCGAACAACATGCAGAATTGCATCGACTGTACGGATTTCAGAAAGGAATTGATTGCCCATTCCAGCGCCCTCGCTAGCCCCTTCCACCAAACCGGCGATGTCGATAAACTCAAGGTAAGTGGGAATCTTCTGTTTGTCTGAGAAGAGCGCGGCAAGTCGGTCAAGACGACTGTCGGGAACAGGAATTGTTCCCATATTGGCTTGTATTGTACAGAATGGGTAGCTTTCTACGCGTGCTCCGGAAGCAGAAAGGGCGTTGAAAATCGTAGATTTACCCACATTAGGAAGACCGATCAAGCCACAGTTAAACCCCATTTTACCTCCTTTCTTTTACTATAGATCGAAGTACTGCTGTGAGCAAGGTGAAAGCTCTTGATTGATGGGCTACTATTGAGTGCGAAGGAGGGGTGAAATGACAGAGGTACGTCTCCCCGATCTAGGGGAGATCAACGAGGTAACAGTAGTTGATTGGCTAAGGCAGGAGGGGGAAACGGTCGTTGCCGGAGAAGGGCTTGTTGAAGTAGAGACAGAGAAGACAACCTTTGTTGTCGAGGCACCGCAAGCGGGCAAGCTTGCTCTAATTGTGAAGAGGAAAGGCGATAAGGCGCAGATCAATGAACTCTTGGCTAGAATTAGCTGAGAAAAAGCTAGAGGCTGTACACCTTCCTCTTGGACGTGCAGAGTACGCCAGGACCTATCATTTGCAGACTCGGTTACACGAGCTGCACTGTCAAGGAAAGATTGCTGATACTGTTATTACGGTTGAGCACGAGCCAGTGTTTACTATTGGGCGCTCAGGCTCAGCAAGTAACGTCCTAGTTCCACTGGAGGTTCTGGAGCACGAGGGAATCTCTGTGTATGAGATCGAGCGCGGAGGAAACATTACTTATCACGGGCCGGGCCAGCTTGTTGTCTATCCAATCATTGACTTGCGCAGCCAAGGGCGTGATCTCAAGCGTTACATACGGAACCTCGAACAGTCCGTAATCGGGTTCTTAGCCAAAGTTGGGATTATGGCTGAACGTCGTGCTGGTTTTCCTGGAGTGTGGGTAGGTACGCGCAAGATTGCTTCAATTGGTGTATACGTTAAACACTGGATAACGCGACATGGCCTAGCATTGAACGTGGATATAAACAAATATCATTTTGGCATGATTAATCCGTGTGGGATGAATATCGAGGTTGTTTCCCTAAATGAGCTAACCAAGGAGAAGTATCCTCTGACGAAAGTCAGAGCGGGAATCCTATCTGAAATGGAGCAGTTGTTCGGATGGAGGTTTGTCGAGGGAGATGCGCAACAGTATTGGAAGGAAGACTGGTGAATGAGAGACCGCAGTGGCTAAGAGTAAGGGCTCCTTCTCCGAAGGAAACAGAAGGGATGAAGATCCTGCGGGATATTCTTGCCCGTTATCATCTAACCACGGTCTGTCAAGGGGCAAGTTGCCCAAATGCAGTGGAGTGTTGGGGTGCACGTACTGCTACGTTCATGCTGTTGGGTAAGTTGTGTACACGAGCTTGTCGCTTTTGTGGCATTCCAACCGGTGATCCTGGAGGGGTAGTTGATTGGGAAGAACCGGTACGGCTGCGCGCCGCAGTTGATGAGCTAGGGCTTTCCTATGTTGTTCTTACCTCAGTGGACCGTGACGATCTCGAAGATGATGGAGCAAGGTTGTTTGCCACAGCGATAGCAGGGATAAAAGGTGGTAGTGAACAGTCAAAAGTGGAGGCCCTTGTCCCCGATTTTTCTGGTGATGAAGAAGCGATTACAGCGGTTGCAGCGGCAGGAGCAGATGTCATCGGTCACAATTTGGAGACAGTACGTCGCCTTAGTCCGCGTCTGCGTGACCGTCGTGCAGGTTATGATCTTTCATTACACGTTCTCGGGCAATTCAGGAGACTGGCACCCGCAAGTATTATCAAGAGTTCACTCATTTTGGGAATGGGTGAAACTCAGGCTGAGATTCTTCAAGCACTGCGAGACCTACACAATGCGGGGGTTGACGCTGTCACCTTTGGACAGTATTTACAACCTACTAGGAAGGCCATCCCTGTTGCCCGTTATCTCTTGCCAGAGGAATTCGATGAGATCGCCCGGGTTGCCCGACGAATCGGATTTCGCTTTGTAATGGCTGGGCCACTTGTTCGAAGCTCATACCATGCCTCTAACATGTTCAAGAGAGAATGCGTCTCATAGTTGACGTTGAACCCTGTTCTCCTTCTCACGGTCTCGCTTTGGAAGAGGCGATCTTTGAGCAGGTGCGCGGTGGAGGGGAGGACGCACTCAGAATCTGGGTAAACAGGCATGCGGTGATTCTCGGGCGGTCACAGTCAGCCGTTCACGAGGTGGATATGAGGCAAGCTGCGAGCGCTTCGATACCAGTACTTCGTCGCATTTCAGGCGGAGGTACTGTCTATCACCACCCAGGTAATCTCAATGTTTCTCTCTATGTTGGGGATGGGCGTAGCTTGAAGGGTGTGAAGGCAACATTTATCCGATTGGGAGGGACCATTGCTGCAGCTCTCTTTCGGCTTGGAATACAGACAAGCGTGCAAGAGAATGCTTTGTTCATCGCTCGTAAGAAGATCGGCGGCGCTGCTCAAACGCGTCGAGGTAACTCTTTGCTTTACCATACTACCTTGCTTGTTCGGCCAGACACGATTCCAATGCAGGCTCTTCTTCTTGCTTTGCGTAAGGATTACAGTCCCGTTGGAGTGCGTTCGCGACCCCATGCAATGACAACGCTTGCTGAGGCTGCTCGAATCGGCCATTCGATGAACAAATTCGCTTCTGTTTTTGCGAGCGAGCTTTGCAAAGGATTTGATCAACCGCCATCGAAAGGCTACCTTACACCGAAAGAAAGAGAACGAGCACATGAGCTTGTTGAGGAAAAGTATGGCTGTGACCAATGGAACCTATATCGCTAGAGGACCAACGAATCATAACCTGCCAGCTTGGCCGCCAAACACGTGGATTGATCGAGGTTGCAGTACGTTGTCAGTATGGTTATCCACAGGCAATACGTGTGTACCCGTTACTAGAGGGACAACCTTTTCCCACGCTCTTCTGGCTTACATGCCCGTTCCTATGCCGCGCGATTAGCCAACTAGAAAGTGCTGGTTGGATAGGGCGAATTGAAAGGTTGCTGCATAAGGATGGAGACCTAAAAAGACGCATGAACAACGCTCACCGGGCCTATATTGGGGAAAGACACGAGCTATTGTCTGTTGAGGACCGGGCGGATCTTGTTGACATAGCAGCGTCGAAAAGTTTGCTGGAAAAAGGGATCGGGGGAATCAGTGATTTTCGCCATGTTAAATGCCTGCATTTGCATGTTGCCCATGCTTTGGTACGTACCAATCCCGTCGGAGAGATAGTACTACGGCATCTATTGCAACATACTTGTCCTTCAACAAACGTAGTTTGCTCCTCTTATAAGGCTCTGTAGCTGTTTTAAGTGGGTCACCTGTGTCTTGCCTCGCTTGTCACGGCGCTATAGATAAGCTCCACCATGGACGTTTATTATTGCTCCAGTAATGTAGTCTGCCTCAACCGATGCAAGGAAGGACACCACGGATGCGACCTCTTCTGGTTTGCCCATTCTTCCTAATGGAACTGTGTTTCCGGAACCTCTTGGAGGATGCTGCCCAGAGGTGATAAATCCGGGATTGACCGCATTTACTCGGATCTTCCAAGGGGCTGCCGTTTTGGCGAGTGACTTGGTAAGAATAAGTAGGCCTGTTTTAGCAATTGTGTAAGGAACAGTGTTTGGTACGGCGCGCAGCACCTCCGAGTTCATCATTCCAATGTTTATGATCTGCCCGCCTTGGTGTTCTCGCATGTGGGGAATGATAGCCTTGCAGCAAAGGAAAGCGCTAGTGAGATTACTCCCCAAAATGTGGTTCCATTCTTCAATTGTTGTATCAAGCGCGGGCTTAAACAAGAAATCGCCGACGTTATTCACCAGAAGGTTGATTGGCCCGCGGGTAGCGGCTTGTGAAATGACATGATTTACTCCATCTTCGGTTGTTACATCAGCCTTGACCAGGATCGAATCAGAGGAAAGCTTGCTAATGGTTTTGAGGGTCTCCTCAGCCTTTGTTTCATTGGCACGATAGTTAAGAACAATAGAAAACCCGTCATGGGCAAGGCGAACAGCAATTGCTTGCCCAATGCCTTGAGTCGCACCAGTGATTAGCGCCTGCTTAAAAGATGTCATGCATCCATACAAGAGCTGTCAAGTAATTCTCTGCATTCCCGCAGCTTTCCCGTTGCATCTCCAATCAACCCCATCAACTCTAATAATTCACTGAGATTCTCTAGTGCACAACATGCCATGTCTACCTTTTTCTAATATAGAGAATCATGGCGATTAGGACAAGTTGCTATCATAGATAAGAATCGCAAGCGCTGTGATCTCTTAGGAATGCAGGAGGGTCAAATTCAAGACCTATTCTTAGTTTTCGACTGGATGCCGGATCAAGTCCGGCATGACGGAATGACCCAGAATACTGCGTGGTTAAGTTAGCAGTCATGAGAGGCTAGAGCCTGCCCCGCCTGCCCTGTGCAATCTTGTTCTGCTCTGTATTCCACGGGGCCTGCCCTGTGCAATCTTGTTCTGCTCTGTATTCCACGGGGTGAAGTGAGTCTAGTAGTCATACTTCTATGGGGCCTGGCCCTGACTTGATCAGGGGTGAGGATGAGATTGTTTAATATTCCTGGAAGTGCAGCATGAAGTTTGTGGTAAGTGGTGAGTGGCTAAGGAAATAAGGCATACGTTCCCGGAATTCCACTGCACCGTCATTCCGGCGGAGGCCGGAATCCAGTCAAATAGTCGAGTCGTTGAGTAGTGAAAAGCAGTACGATTCCTTACTCAACTATTTAACTTTTTTACTACTCAACTGCTTCTCCTCCTCAACCCAACGAACTCAATGAACTCTATGAACCCTACGAACTCTTGTTCTCACCACCATTCACTACTTACTATTCACGGCCTTCATAGCTTCCCGGCTTCCCTATAACTAAGATTGTGAGTAAGTCTTACCTCACCTTACCCGCTTGAAACAGCGAGGAACCGTTTTCGCTGATTGATCGAACGCAATTACCCCTATATAATTGTGTAAGTGTCGGGGAGTGGCGCAGCTTGGTAGCGCGCCTGCTTTGGGAGCAGGAAGTCGCTGGTTCAAATCCAGTCTCCCCGACCAGAAATGGTGATCTCAGGGTGAGCGAAAAATCTACCTATCTTTCTCTCTATCGGCGCTGGCGCCCAAAACGGTTCTCTGACGTAGTGGGGCAAGAAGCGATCATACGTACATTGCGAAATGCAGTGGTCGCTGGCGAGGTAGGCCATGCCTATCTCTTCGCTGGCGAGCGAGGAATTGGAAAGACATCAGTGGCACGTATCCTTGCACGTGCGGTCAATTGTCTTGCGCCGACAGGCGGGGAACCGTGTAACAGCTGTGCCAATTGTCAGACAATACTGCACAAGCGCTGCCTGGATATTCTGGAAATTGATGGTGCTTCAAACCGAGGGATCGATCACATTCGCCGCCTGCGTGAAGAGGTGGGCTTTGCCCCAACTGTCCTCGAAAAGAAAGTGTATATAATTGACGAGGTTCACATGCTGACCAACGAGGCATTTAATGCTTTGTTGAAGACGCTGGAAGAACCACCGGCGCACGCAATGTTTGTATTTGCTACAACTGAGCCACACAAGATTCCTTTCACGATTATCTCTCGCTGTCAAGTACTTAACTTCCGAAAGATCTCAACAGAAAGGATTGCTTCCCACCTTTCTGAGATTGCCCGTAGTGAGAGTGTCACAATCTCTAAGGAAGCACTTGCACTACTCGCACATAAAGCAAACGGGGGGATGCGTGATGCAATTGTGCTACTCGAGCAAGCGATGACCTATAGGCAAGGAGATATCGATGCTGGCGCTCTCATCGAGATGTTGGGGATGGCTCACCCTGAGGTACGGGAAGAGTTCTTGCATGCGATCGAGAAGGGAAATCCGGCCGCTGTCCTTGCGATTATTGATTCTCTTGCCGAACAAGGAAAGGATCTGGAGCTCTTTCTGAGCGATTTGACAGGGGCCTTGCGTGATCGGATTGCTAGGGAAGGAGGGCGCGATGGGTACGATATAAGGTTGTGCCATGGATTGCTTCGCGTAAAGCAAGAGCTGTTTCATTCTCTGGATCACAAGATCTTGATTGAAATCGGTATCCTTGAGTTGATGAACGAGCTGGGTCTGTCGCAGGAGAGAGGTGTCGTTAAACATGACTACAGCGAGAGTGAGGAAACTCTTGAGTATGAGGAAAACACAGTGGATGATTCTTTTGCGCAGCACAAAGCGAAGGAAGAAGCCAGTTCTCATGAAGAGGCCAGCCCTTCATCGATTGATTGGTGGGAGCAAATGTTGGGAGAGATAGAGCGAGAAAGGATTGCTATTGCGGCGTTTCTTGCTGAGGCCACACCACACCTGGAAGGTGAGAGGTTGACGATTGCATTTCATCCTGAGCACACGTTTCACAAGGAGAGCCTGGAAAAGCCTGGGAATATGCAGTATTTATCTGGTATGGTACACCGCCAATTGGGCGATCAGTTTTATGTGGATGTGAAACTTGATGGAGAAGTGATGCGGAAACCCTCTCCGCGAGAGAAGTTGCGGGAAAAGGCGGAATTTGTACGTCGAATGTTTGATGGAAAGGTTGTGAAGGAGGACTGATGCGGGGAATAGGCAACATGGGCAACCTGATGAAACAGGCAAAAAAACTGCAGGCTGAGCTCGAGAGGAAGCAGGAAGAAATCGCCAAGATGAAGGTAGAAGCTACCTCTGGTGGAGGAATGGTCACTGCAACGGTGAACGGTCGTGGCGAGTTGCTAAACCTTGCTGTTGAAAAGGAAGTCGTTGACCCAAATGATGTAGATATGCTCGCTGATCTTGTCATTGCCGCGGTGCAAGAAGCACAGAAGAATGCGCACGATCGCTCACAGGAGCTGCTGGGGCCACTCGCTCAAGGGCTGAATCTTCCTGGGATGCCAGGATCATGATCGCTCCCTTAGAAGAGCTGATTGAGCGGTTAAGAGCTCTTCCGGGTATTGGGCGAAAGAGCGCCGAAAGGATGGCTTTCTATCTGCTAAACAGTCCAAAATCAGAGGCAACACAACTTGCTCGGGCGATCGATGACATTAAGAAAAACGTACACCGGTGTAAGCGCTGCTATAACTTCGCGACTGCCGATCTGTGCGAAATATGCTCAAATCCCAAGCGTGAACAGGACATGATCTGCGTTGTTGGGCAGCCGTGGGAAATACTGAAAATTGAGCAGACGGGTGAATATCATGGGCTTTATCATGTACTTAGCGGCCTCATCTCAGCGATGGATGAAGTTTCTGCCAGCGATTTAAGCATTGATGCCTTGATTAGGCGGATTCGACAAGAAAAAACCAGGGAGATTATCCTTGCCCTGGAACCAAAACTGGAAGGTGAAATAACTGGGATGCATATTCTTTCGTTGGTAAAGCCTCTTGGAGTAAAGGTTTCCCAAATTGCCCAGGGAATCCCTGTGGGCCGCGATCTGGAGTTTGCCGATGAAGTTACACTGGGCCGTGCGTTACGTGGCCGAATTGAGTTATAGTCCTGCCCTTGCTGCCATTGTTGGGTTTTGATGGGATGATAACCTTGCGCTGAGCGACTGAGACAAATATAGTTCCAGAAGGATTGATGAAATATCTAGTCAAATTAAGGGGGATGAGTGTCTGAGGAAATTCGTCAGTTGCTCGAATTGCAGGCGAAAGATGGAGAAAGATATGACTTGTTGTCACGACTACAGCAATTGGAAGAAGAACAGGTACGAATAGAACAAAGGCTAGCCAAAGAGCAGTCCGCAGTGGAGGAACGTTGCCAACAGCTGAAACAGCTGAGCCATGACAGCCGCGGGAAGAATCTTGAAGTTGACGATGTCGACATGCAAATTCGCAACTATCAAAAACGACTGAACGAAGGGATCATCAGTTTTAAGGAGATGGAGGCACTGGCGGCAAAGATCTCTCACCAGCGGAAACGGATTGACGAGATGGAAGACGAGGCCATTGAGCTGATGGATAAGATAGAGATAGCTGAAGCAGAACTAGTAGAAGTAGAAAAAGGCCTGGATGAGCAGAAGAGAGATCTTGCCTCTCGAAGTGCAAGAATTAGCAGTCAAATCTTAGAGGCCAAAGAGAAACTCGAATCCTGTGAGGGAGAGCGAGCTGCAATTGCAGATGGATTTCCTGCACACCTTCTCTCTCACTATGAGGGGTTGCATTCCCGGTTTGATGATCCGGTAGTAGCGATCTTGGGTGGGTTATGCTCCGGATGCAAACTGAAGGTAAGCAGCACTACTGTCGAGCGGGCGCGAACCGAGACGGAGATTGTCACCTGTCAGAATTGCTCACGCATACTGTACATCAGCTAGGTCGAATACTGGGGATTTGTGTGTTGTTGGCCCTTCTTATCGGTCATGTTTGTTATTCTTTGCCTCTATCAATTGGGTCTCTCTCTGATTATGGTGGTGTGTTAGATAGCCATGGCCGTGAGCGAATTAGTGGATTGATCGAGAAGGCGGAGGAGCATCTGGGAGTAAGGGTGTATATCCTAACTAGCTGGGATAGCCCGTTCACCGATCTGGATCGTTATGCTTACGCTCTCCTTGAGGCGTGGAACCTCTCGGAAGGGGATACTATTTTTGCTCTCTTCCTCAAGGAGAATAACAATTGGAAGGTAAAGGTGCTCTCCGGTGAAGCAGCAGATTCTACCCATCCTCAACTTGCCCAGGCGATCGAGGCAGGCATCTCAGACTTGGTCTACCATTCTCGCATTGAAGAGGCAATGGTGAAGCTGTTTTCCATTCTCGAGAATCGGTTCTTCAGGGCGAGTACATCTGTAAAGACGACTACAAAGCGGGGCAAGAGCCGCGTCTTTCTTTCCCTGGTGGTAGTCGCTACGGTTCTCCTTGTAGCAGTGTTTATCTCTCGACGGATTTGTCCACGGTGTGGTCGTGTTCTTCGAGTACGAAAGCGCCGCTCTCTTGGTCCATACGGAAGCGATAATGTGTTATACTATTGCCGACACTGTGGATATTCGCGAAGAAAGATACGAGAGGGCTAGAGGATCGCAGAGGAAAAACCTCTGAGGAAAGTCCGGACTCCACAGGGCAGGCCACTGGGGAAATCCCAGCGGGGAAAACCTCGGGAAAGTGCAACAGAGAGCAGACCACCGATGGCTTAGGCACAGGTGACGGTGAAACGGCGGTGTAAGAGACCACCAGCGATTCGGGTAACCGGGTTGGCTTTGTAAACCCTGGCTGGAGCAAGGCCGAATAGGAAGGCGCTTGAGAGCTGCCCGCTCAAGCCTTTGGGTTGGCCGCATAGATAGATGATCCTCCTCGACAGAATCCGGCTTATAGGCCCTCTCGTGATAGATACTTGATGATATGAAACGAAAACAGGCACTGTGGTGGGTTCTATTAGTGCTTTACGCTGCTACAATTTTCACTCTTTCCAGTTTTCCCTTGAAGGAAGGAAAGCCGCTTGTTCCAATCCCTCACGGAGACAAGCTGTTGCACTTCTTGGAGTTCTTCTGTTTTTTTGTCCTTTCTTGGAACGCCCTGCCAAATCGGGACAGGATGTTCTACGCATTGCTCATTACGGGAATCTATGCAGGAAGTGACGAATTTCATCAATTGTTTGTTCCCATGCGCGCAGCCAGTATTTTTGATTGGTTCGCTGACTTCACGGGGGGAGTGGTTGGAATGATCGTAGTCTGGTTTTTCGTTCGCTTTTCCTTGCCTGGAATAACGGGGGTTTGTATACTTGGAAGAACACATTACAAGGAGGAGGACTAGGGGTGTTTTTCTCGTTCTTTATGGGGCCAAGTATCCTTATCTTGCTGCCAGCGCTAGCCTTGGCGATCTATGCGCAGTACAAGGTGCGCTCCACGTACGCGCGCTATGCGCGTGTGAACGTTTCAGGCGGGGTTAGTGCTCAACAAATGGCGGAGCGGATCGTGGAAGGAGCAGGAATTGGGCAGCTCAAGATTGAACATATCAAAGGGACGCTATCTGATAATTATGACCCCAAGGACAAGACCTTACGGCTTTGCAATCCGGCTTCTTGTTCAGTTGCGGCGATTGGAGTAGCAGCGCATGAAGCGGGACATGCAATTCAGGACAACCAAGGCTATAAAGCCCTGGCAGTGCGTACAGCGATTGTTCCATTAGCTAATTTCGGTTCGCAGCTTGCTTTTCCGTTGTTTTTCCTTGGGCTGATCTTTCGCTACCAACCCTTTGTTACCCTGGGTATCCTTGCTTTCTCCCTTGCGATACTATTTACTATGGTAACGCTTCCGGTAGAGTTTGATGCCAGTCGTCGAGCAGTAGTTGCTCTGCGACGTACCCACTTGATCAGCGAAGCAGAGCTGGGTGGTGTGAAGCAGGTTCTATTTGCCGCTGCCCTTACGTACGTTGCCGCTGCAGCCATGGCTGCGCTTCAGCTTATCATGCTCCTATCTATGAACCGAAGACGATGAAGCTTGCTCCTTCACTGCTTGCCGCAGACTTTGGTAACCTCCGCGCTGAGGCTAAAGAGGTTGAAGCTTTTGCTGCGTACTTCCACATCGATGTTATGGATGGTCACTTCGTCTCCAATCTGACGATTGGCCCACCAGTCGTGAACTCTCTTCGCCGTGGCCTGTCACGCCCATTCGATATTCACCTGATGATTGATCACCCGCTTACATATGCTCTCAGGTTTGATGTTTGCCCCGATGACTTCATTAGCTTTCATCTTGAAGCAAAGGATGATCCCAAGAAAGTGATTGGTGTGATTCGTGAGACAGGTGCAAAAGTAGGAATTGCACTTTGTCCAGCCACTCCAGTTGAGAGGGTTTTTCCCTACCTTACGATAGTTGACCTTGTACTTGTGATGAGTGTTGAACCGGGGTTTGGTGGGCAGATCTTTATGCCGGAATCAATTGAGCGTATTCGTTTCCTGCGCAGAGAAGTCGGGGAAATGCCGGTGCTGATCGCGGTGGATGGAGGTATCACTACGGAAAATATCCGCTTGGTAGCGGAGGCTGGAGCAGAGCTTGTCATTGCTGGCTCATCAATCTTTGGAAAGACTGACCGCCTGGCAGCGGTGCGTGCCCTGAACGAAGCGGCAAAATGAATGACGAATACTACATGCGGATAGCAGTTGATCTTGCCCAGAAGGGTACAGGTTATGTCAATCCTAACCCACTTGTTGGCGCAATCATCGTGAAAGACGGTGCAATAATCGGTAAGGGTTATCACAAGACCTTTGGCGGTCCACACGCTGAGGTTTTCGCGCTGGAACAAGCAGCAGCAGAAGCTGACGGTGCTACGATGTACGTTACCCTTGAACCGTGTTGCCACCAAGGGAAGACCCCGCCTTGTACCGAACGGATTATCGCAGCGGGGATCAAGTGCGCGGTAATTGCCTGTCGTGATCCTAACCCACTGGTGAATGGTCAGGGAATCACTAGCCTGCAAGGGGCCGGTATCGAGGTAAGAGAAGGGGTGCTAAGAAAAGAAGCGCAACAGGTAAACGAGATATTCTTTAGATTTATTACTACCAGGATTCCTTTTGTGCAGCTAAAGCTTGCGATGAGTCTCGATGGAAAGATCGCCACAAGACGCGGGGATTCAAAGTGGATCTCAAGTGAACAGTCGCGGATAGAAGTCCATCGCATGCGTGGACGGTTTGCCTCTGTACTGGTGGGTTTAAATACAGTAATTGCAGATGATCCAAGGCTCACCGTTAGGCACGTTTCCGGAAAAAACCCAATCAGAATAGTTCTTGATCAACGCGGCCTAATTCCGATAACTAGTCGCATTTTTCACACACAGGGGCGCACAATTGTTGTTACAGGGGCAATGTCAGCTGAAAGCGAAGCGATGATAGGGAAGTTGGGAAAAGAAGTATGGCGTGTTCTGGATGATCGTGGATATATTGACCTTGGCCCTCTGTTGCAGCGGCTTGGTAAGGAAGGTATCGATTCTGTTCTTGTTGAGGGCGGAGGAGAGACAGCTGCCAGTCTTCTGCAAGCTGGTCTAGTTGATAAGATCGCTTTTTTTGTGGCACCGATCATCATTGGTGGACGCGCAG